>Ga0098042_1000039_pt1 | contig 39511 bp, 45 predicted proteins | sample 9_EtaG_FD_75066 | JGI IMG/M metagenome (GOLD analysis project Ga0098042, IMG submission 75066) | Marine viral communities from the Subarctic Pacific Ocean - 9_ETSP_OMZ_AT15188 metaG | ecosystem: Environmental > Aquatic > Marine > Oceanic | place: Pacific Ocean | collected 2015-01-10
AAGTTCTAAGGTATTAACTAAAACAAAAATACAGCTAGGCGAATCAGTTGTATCGGATATAACTAAAATTTAATAAGGAGAAATGTTATGACTAAAATTAAGAAAGACGAGCTTAATAAAATCAAGGGATCAATCGAATTACAAACACAATTTACTACAAGGTTAGGAGATACTGAATTACAGATTCTTACCTTGAAGGAAACGAAAAAAAATATATTAAACAAAATAAATGGCATAATTGAAGAACGTAGTCAATATTTAGAACAGCTTAAGGAAACTTATGGTGACGGCACATTAAATATTGATACAGGAGAATTTACTGTTACAAAGTAAAGTTTGAGGTTTTTGTCATATATTTATATAAGAATAATTATATACTTGGTAATTATATTAGGAGACAATAAATGGCAGAAAAAATAGTTAGCCCGGGCGTCTTTACCAGAGAAAATGATCTATCGTTTTTACCCGCTGGTATTGGAGAAATTGGTGCAGCAATAGTAGGTCCTACTGTAAAAGGACCTGTACTTGTACCAACACTAGTTTCTACATACGCAGAATACGTTGATAAATTTGGTGATACTTTCCAATCTGGAAGTGATTACTATCAATTCTTAACATCTCATACAGCAGAAAGATATTTGCAGTTTGGTGGTGCATTAACAGTTGTAAGAATAGCAGGAGATGGTTTTTCTGTAGCTACAGCTAGTGTTAATACTTCATCTGCAGCAACAACAGCTGGAAGTAAATCATTTACTTTACATACACTATCACATGGAGCAACATTAAACAGTGTAGCTTCTGATGGAACAGTTACTGAAGGTGCAAACAATCTATTACCTGAAGGTACTAAAGATAATTTAAGATATGAGATAACTGGTAAAAATAATGAAACTGGTACCTTTAATGTTAATATTAGAAGAGGTAATGATACAAATAATAATAAAGTAATCGTTGAACAATTTAACGGTGTTAACTTGGATCCTAATACAAGTAATTATATCGGTAAAGCTATCGGTGATTCATATTTCCAAATTCAAGGTACCGAATCTGATCCTTATATTCAATCAGTTGGTGATTATGAAAATAAATCTACGCTAGTAAGAGTTGAGGTTCATAAACAAACTGTAAACTATTTAGATGAAAATGGTTCAGTTAGAGTACCTGCTGCATCTGCTTCTTTACCTGCTAACGGTTCAGGATCATTAGGTGGAGCATTTGGCGGTGGTGCTGATGGTAGCACTGTTTCAGGTGCTAGAAAGTACTATGAAAATATTACATCACTTAACTCTCAAGGATATGATCTAAATGATCTTGCTAATGCTAATGGTGGTAGTGCTTATGCTAAAGGACTTCAGTTACTAGCTAATCAAGATTTTTATGATATTAATATGATATTAGTACCTGGTGCAAATCAAAACCAGCATGCTGCTGTTGTTAATAAAGCAATATCAGTAGCTGAAACTAGAGGGGATGCAATCGCAATTGTTGACCCAGTACCTCATAATACAACTACACTATCGACTGTGACAGGTGAAGCTAACGATTATAATACAAGTTATGCAGCTATGTATTGGCCATGGATTAAGATTGCTGATAATCAACTTGGATTGAATAGATGGGTACCACCTTCAGTAGTAATGCCTGGTGTAATGTCGTTTAATGACTCAATTGCTGCAGAATGGTTTGCTCCTGCTGGATTAAACAGAGGTGGTATTAATGCTATTAGAGCAGAAAGAAACTTAACTCATACAGATAGAGATACTTTGTATGAAGGTAAAATAAATCCTATAGCAACATTTCCTGGAGTAGGAGTATGTGCTTGGGGTCAAAAAACATTACAGAAAAAAGCTTCTGCATTAGATAGAATTAATGTAAGAAGACTATTAATTAATCTTAAGAAATTTATTGCTTCAACTTCTAGATTCCTAGTATTCGAAAACAATACTGTAGCTACTAGAAATAGATTCTTATCTTCAGTTGTTCCTTACATGGAAGAAGTTCAAGCTAACCAAGGACTCTTTGCTTTCAAAGTTGTTATGGATACTACAAACAATACACCTGATGTAATCGATAGAAATATCTTAAAAGGTGATATATTCTTACAACCAGCTAAAGCAGCAGAATTCATAGTAATAGACTTTAATGTCTTACCAACAGGTGCAACTTTTGGTGATTAATGATATTTATAATAAATAGAGGAGAATAACAATGCCAGATTTCGAACAATTTAGCCCCGAATCATTCATGGCCGGACCTGAAGAATTATTTGTACCCAAGACAGCCAATAGGTTTGTTATGACAGTTGCAAACATTCCTTCGTTTCTAGTTAAAAAAGTAACTAGACCTGGAATAAGTTTCGGTGAGATTAAATTAGATCATATTAATACTTATAGAAAATTACAAGGTAAAGCAGATTGGCAAGATGTATCAATGACATTATACGATCCAATCATACCATCTGGTGCTACTTATGTAATAGATTGGGTAAGATTAGGATATCAATCAGCAACTGGGCTAGCTGGTTATCCATCAGAGTATAAAAAAGAAGTAACTGTAGAAGGATTAGATCCTGCAGGAAATATTTGTGAAAGATTCATATTGAAAGGTGCTTTCATATCATCAGCTGAGTTTGGTGAATATGATTGGGCTAACGATCAACCATTAGAGATTTCAGTAACAATGAAATACGATTGGGCACTTTGGGATCTATAAGGAGATAAGATATGGCAGCACGTACACAAGCTAATACTAAAGTTAAAACGTTTCTAGTAGATGTAACAGCTACAGTCGATTCAGGTAGTGCTGGATTAGCAAAAGATGTTAATGATTATATATTAACTCTTGATGATACATTAACTGTACATACTACTATGGCTACTGCTGGATATGGTAATAAAGTAATTTTTACAGTAACTGCTGAAAAATAATATCGCTACTCAAAAATAAAGAAAGTCCTAGAAATCCTAGGACTTTTTTTGTTGGTGTATATTTATTATAGAACAATATAAATAGGAGTTATAGAATGGCACAAAAGTTAACAGACGCTCAAATAAAAGCAAAAATTATTGCAAACGCTCAATCAGAAAGTAAATCAAAAAATGATAATGATTCATTATTTCCAACAGAAATAGTACCATTACCATCTAAAGGATTAGTATATCCACTAGACCATCCTTTATCTTCAGGTGAAGTAGAAATACGCTATATGACCGCTAAAGATGAAGATATACTTACAAATCCTAACTACCTTAAACGTGGACTAGCATTAGATAAATTATATGAAGCTATTGTTGTAGGTAATGGTAAAGGACAGCCAGTAAATATGAATGAAATGATTATGGGTGATAGAAGTGCTGTAATGTTAGCTGCAAGACTCCTTGGTTATGGAAGTGATTACGATATTACTGTAACACATCCTGACACTGGTAAAGAAATACCTCATACAGTAGATTTGAATATACTTAAACCTAAAGATATTGACGAGTCATTATATAAAAATTCAAGAGAATTTGAATATGAGTTGCCAGTAAGTAAAAAGGTTGTAGTATTTAAGCTACAAACAATTGTAGAGCAAAAGTCGATCGAAAAAGCTATCAGATCTCAAGAAAAAGCAGGTATTCCTTTAAGAAATCAAACAACTACATTAAAAGAATGTATTGTAAGTATTGACGGTAATGATGATCCTAAATTTATTAATAGCTTTGTAGATAACTATTTACTTGCTAAAGATTCATTACATTTAAGGAAGTTTATGCTAGATATTAACCCTGATTTTGATTTAACAGTTGTTATTGATATTCCAACTGAAGATTTTTATCAGGAAATGGCTCTGCCAATTGACACCTCCTTTTTTTGGCCTAGGCTCTGATTACAGGGCCGTTCTGCACCAAACGTTGTTTTATATACTAGACAACGGACCAGGCTTCTCGTGGTCTGAACTATATACTATGCCTATAGATCTGCGTAGATTCTATCAGAAACTCGTAGTTAAAAAAGTAAAAGAGCGAAATGAAGTTATAGAAGCTCAAAATAAAAAAGTAAAATCTATTAAGGGTAACCTACCGAATATTCCACGTAAAAAGTAAATAGTTTGATATTTATAATATATAAAACCATACATATGGAGAGATATTATGAGCAAACAAAATTTACGAGAAGGATTTCTTGATACAGCCTTGAAAGGCGTACTAGGTGTCTATTTCGGTGGCAAGCTTATCGATAGACTTGCACGTAAACAAGCAATGAAAGACCCTAAAGTAAAAGCAAGGGTTGCAGATCTAAAAAAAGCTATAGCTGATTTCGATGCAGTTGTAGCTAAATACGAAAAGTAATAGTATATGAGTTCAGAGAAAGAGTTAAATATTCTTAAAAAACAGGTAGAGATGGCCAGTCAAAAACAGGCCTTGGAAGAAAAATACCTGGAAGTCTTAAGACAGAAGAACGATCAAAGCCAAGAGTACCTCAATCAAGAGGCTAAAGTCAAGGCTATGAACGAAGCTAATCTTAAGATTAAAGAAAAGGAATTAAGTCTTGAGATTGAACTTTCTGATAAGATAGAAGAAAAAGCTAGCCGTATGAAAAAGCTAGCTGCAGTAGGTACAGCGTTTGTAACTGTACTTGATAAAATGCAAGATCTTATTAAACGTGGTAGTGATAATACTAGAAGTACTGCGGATGCTATGGGCGTTAATGTTAATGAAGCTAGAAAGCTAAATACTGAAATTTTAGCACAAATGAAAGGTTCTAACAAGTATAATACTAACTTGAAAGATTCTGTAGCAACCATGGGTGCATTAAATGACGCATATGGAGGAGCTATGAAATTTACTGCTGAACAAGCTGTAAATCTAGATGTTGCTTCTAAAAGATTAGGAATATCTTCAAGTGAAGCTGCTAATTTTAGTAAATTAATGTTTGAAACTTCTGGTGCTACTTTAGAAACCTCAACTAACTTAATGGCAGGTATTAAATCTTTATCTGATGCATCAGGTGTTAAGTTTTCTAGTGTAATGAAAGATATAGCTGCTTCTGGTGCAGAGATGGCAAGAACGTTTGGTATGTCAGGTGATGAAATTGGAATCATGGCTGTTGCAGCTCGTAGATTAGGATTCGAGTTAAATGATGTAGTTAACATGAATAAGTCTTTATTAGATGTAGAAGGTAGTATTGAAAAGCAAATGATTGCTAATGTAATGACCGGTAAAAACATGAATCTAGATAAAGCTAGAGCATTGGCTATCGAAGGTGATCATGAAGCAATGTTAAAAGAGGTTGTTGCTCAAGCTGGTGATCTTGATGGCTTAAACTCATTGCAAATTAGTGCACTTAATGAAGCATTAGGTGTTGATATATTGAAATTAAAAAATGCTAAAGAGCTGGAAAAAACAAGAGCTGAAGATGCTAAAAAAGCTCAAGATATTGCAGACTTAGAAGCACAAATTAGAGAGGGTAAAATAGAAGAATTTGGGTTACAGTTAGAGCGTGATGAAGCTGCTGCAACCGGTGAAGAACGTAGAATGAATTTTGAAAATAATATGCTTGATATGGCAGCTCAACAATTAGAAAACTCTGAGCATGCTAATAATTTAGCAATGGTATTTCAAGGTATACAGATGGTGATTCAAGGACTTATGGTTGCACAATCTATTGCTGCTATGGTTAAAGCTCAAAATGAAAAGAAAGCTGCTGCTGCCTCAGCTGCTCAATTACCTAAATTAGGAGCTGAAGTAGGATTAAGAACTGCGAGTGCAACAGCTGCATTAACAACTAACGCTGCTGCCACATTTGGTTTAGGTACTGTGATTGCAATGGCTGCTGTAGCATTAGGTGTTGGTGCATTATTAGGATATATGATGACATCTCCAAGTCCTGCACCTGCTACTGTACCAACTGGTGACCTTGGAATTGATCCTAACGGTGGACCGATAGTAATGTCACCTCAAGAAGGGGGTATTTTCCAAGGAACAAAGAACGATGGTGTTTCAATGAGCCCTAGTCATGGAACAAAAGGGGGTGGAAACGGTAGTATTAATCTTAAACCATTATTAGATAAAATGGATCAACTAATAGCTGCTGTTCATAAAGGTAGAGTACTAAGTGTTGACGGTTATGCACTTAACGAAGCTATTCATTTAGAAAAAGCACCGATGGGATTATAATATGGGAATACTACAGCCAGGTTCAAATCAAAAAAAGTCTATGAGAAGATATTATGATCAGCTCAAAAAAGATAGATATGGTGGTAAGCCAAGAAATTACTTACCTTCGCAAACTAATGTACAGCAACAAGCTTTTGCTGGACGATATACAGGTTTAAGAAGACAAGGTAGAGGTGCTCTTATATTAGGTGGATTATATCTTTTAGGTTCATTTAGATCTATAGAACCAAGATTATTTACAGCAGGTAAATATCTTGTAGCTCCTGTTATTAACACAACAGTAGCTGGTAAAGCTCTTAAAACTGCTACGAATGCTTTAAGAACTGCTCAACAGCTAGGTGTTTTACCAACTGAACTTACAAATACATACGCTGATATACCTGTTAACTTTGATCCAAAAAAGCCATTTGAAAGAATTACATCTATTTTCAAAGATAAAGGATTACAATCTAAAGATGTAAGAAAACGTTATGGACTATTATATGGAGATGATAGATCACATGATTCGCGTTTACTTGATACTGCAACTGCTGGTGGTGTACCTGATTTAATACCTATTTTATTCAAAGGATTTGATGCTGCTGGTGATGAAGTAATGGTTCCAATGAGAGGTATGATAGCTGGATTATCAGATACAGTAACACCAACTTGGAATGAAACAATGTATGTAGGAAGACCTCAAGGTGTTGTTTCATATGGAGGATTTACTCGAGAAATTGCTTTCGATTTAACAGTAGCTGCTGTTGCAGGTAAAGATTTAAGGCCAATGTGGAAAAGAATAAATAAACTAGCTGAGTTTGTATTACCTCAATCAGATGGAGATAGTGGATTTAGATTTGCTGGTAGATTATGTAAAGTAACAATAGGTAACTATCTTGATGATGAACTTTGTGCTATGACTTCAATGGCAATTACACCTAATGAAGAAATGATGTGGGAAATAGAGGATCCTGAAATACATCACGATTCGATTACTTTAACACCACCTATCGGAGCGCAGTTAAGAGAAGCGGTGCAACGTAAAATAAATAAAGGAAGAGAGAAGAAGGTACAAACACTAGAAAAAGCAAATGCTTCAGAAGAAGAAGTACAAAAAGTAAAATCTAAAATAAAAAAGTTTCCTAAAACGCGTAAAGAAAGAAGAAAGCTTGATGCAAAAGGAGAAGGTAATGGTTATACAAGATTTGTTATGCCTAGAGTTTGTACAATATCTATAGGACTAAAAGTATTACATAATAGAGTACCAGGAGCAGATGATAATAACGGTGGTTTATTTAATGTTAATGAATCAGCGGGATTAAAAAAGCCAACTGAAACACCAGGAAATCCTGAAACTAACTTAAATGTATTTGGGTAATATATAGGAGTTATTAAATGAGATATAAAGCTAATAGTTTATTAAAAAAAGAAAGAAGTAAGCCTATACAATCTACGTATGTATTAGGTAAAATACCTTTCTCACCTAATGATCGATATGTTGAAGTTACTACAACTGATAGATTAGATCTTATTGCTCATAAATATTATGGCAATAGAGATTTCTGGTGGATTATTGCTGACGCAAATGGTATAGGTAAAGGAACACTTAATATTGATGATGGTAAAATATTACGCTTACCAGCTGATCCTCAAGGAATAACTACTTCTAATAAGAATAATACTTCGGGATACTAATATGTCAGGGTTCAGAGGAATATTTCTTGATGCTATGCACCCGTTAATAGTAAGACGGTTAGATGCTGATACTAATGCTTTAACTTTTAGAGGTCCTAATCAAGCAATGACTGATCTTGATCAAACAGCTGCTTTTAGATACTTTCAAGAGAGAACACCGTGGATAAGAGTTTGTCCATTTGCGATACCACAAACAACTTTTTTAGCTAATCCTAATGTATCAATATATAATGTTCCTGAAGTACCTGATTGGAGAGATTGGATAATCTGGGGTGGTAAAGGAATTAATCACGGTGGTGGGTATCAAACGGTTGAAAGTGGAGAAGCTGGAACTGATTCAAGCGTTTCAGGTGACGCAGGCGGTAGACAATGGGTAGCAGGTAGACCTTATGGTAGTGCAGCTGATTGGAAAGCAAATAATTTTAATGAAGATATTGGTGTCCGTCATAGTGCTGGTAATGTTGCAGGTATTGGTAATTCCGGGCATTCTTTATATAGATCAACAGCGCAAGGTTAGAGAGGGCAAGATGTACTTGGAATGAAATCAAGTCCAGTGCCCGGCATTTTAGCATTAAATGTAAGTAATAAAGGTGACTTAGGAACTATTAGAAGAGCTTCTTTCGATATAAAAGTTTTTAATACTGATGATCTAGAAGCTATAGAAATGATGTATATGATTCCTGGTATATCTGTACTTGTAGAATGGGGATGGTTTCATCCTACAAAATATATTGATCCTATAAATGTTGAACTAATAACAGATGGTAGTACTTTAAGTAATACTAATCTTATAAATACTGAAATATTAAGAAAGTCATATGGTATTACTAAAGGACTCCCAGGCGATGCAAGACCTTTATATAATTTAGAAGAGCAAGCAAACGCGGTAATAACTGACCCAACTGGACCTGATGCAGGTATTTACGATGGACTTTTAGGTGTAGTAACCAAATTTAATTGGACTAATGATGGTGCTGGTGGATATGATTGTAGAGTTGATGTTGTATCACCTGGCTCATTAGCGACCGGTATTCCTACTGTAAGTTTTGATTGTGGTGGTGAAATGGAGGTTGAAGGCAAAAAAATCCAAGTTTCAGATGTAAGAACTATAGTTTCTTTAATTAAAAAAGAAAGTAGAGCTGTTGAAGCTGCACCAGCTGAAGATAATGCTTCTAAACAATCAAAGAATAATATAGGTAAAATTGAACTTGGTGATCCAGCTGGTGAACAAGATGTAGCAATAGATGGTGGTGGTGAATCTGGTATAACAGTTAAAGTAAATCCTAAAAAATTAAATACCAGTGCTTATAATGTTAAAATTACTAAAGATCAAAACGGTGATTTACAATTTGAAGAATCAACAGGTAGTTCTTCTAAAGAAGAATATTTTATAGGAGAGTTCAAAGGAGGAAAACGTCAAAAAACAACATTAATTAAAGGTGATAGAACTTGGTGGAATAAATGTGTTGCATATTGTATGTATGCTGATGATATAAGGAAAGCTGGAATTAATGTAACAGACGCAAGAAAAGGTATAGTAGATATGTCAAAAATTACTAGACCTAATGGTGGAAAACCTGATTTAGATTATTTAGAAGATAGATTTCAAAATAGTAAGGTTAGTGATTTTTTATGGTCTGGTGGTTCAAATGATAATGGTATGGCTAACATGGAGTTGAAATGGGGAGACCAACTTCGTGATGGTGATTTTTTTATAAAAAGAGATCCTAAACCAAGTAAGAAAGGTTCTACTTTAGGAAAACATTATACTATTTGGGTAATAACATTTAGTGGTATAGTTGATCATACAACATCAGGTAACAACCTTTACTTAAATTATAGAAATTGGTTTAATCCATGGGGCGTTAAAAAATTAATACCTAAAATGGAAGATCCTGGACAGGAAGATATACCTTTAGGTCAACGTACTGTTAAACCTTCTTCAGAAGATATAAAAGGGTATATGTCTAAAGATGCAGCAGCTAAAAAATATGGATGGAAAAGTACAGATGATGGTAAAACATATTTTGATGAAACCGGTCAAAAGGTTGATTGGGGACAATATGGACCGTATGCAGTTGAACAACAGACAGGTATAACAGTATATACTAAAGATGATAATGGTAATTATAAAGAGGTTGCATCTTTTGAAGGTGATAATGCAAAATCAGATGAACAGTTAGTAGCTGATCTAGTTGCTAAAGCTAAAGGTATTGATAATCAAAAAGCAGATGATAGAGAAAATGAATTAAATGAAAATATGAAAGTTGATGCTGAGATAACAAATACAGCTCAAAATTTAGGAATGCTTTCTTGGGTTAACAGCGATGATTTCAAATCAGGTAAAAAACCTGTAAGGTTAAGTGGAAGTGGTAAATTTCATAAAGTAATTTATGCAAACAATCAACCTGTACATGCACCTAGAATTGGTGGTCTTGATAGTAAAGTAAGAGAAAATGTAACCGAAGAATTAGGTTATGATTATGTAATGGGTAAGACAGCTAACTTATTACCTGTAGGTTCTGTAGTTTATGGTAATACATATGTAACGTGGAGATTTATAGAAGATTATATTATAAACGAATTATATATGCCTAAAGCAGTTAAGCCTGGACAAAACGAAGAAAATGATAATAACACAACTCTTGATACTTTATTTAGATCTTGTGCAAGAATGACTGATAATGAAAAAGCGTCTTTAGATCCTGATGTTGCTAAATTAGTTGGTGTCGAGTTTGATGATGATGGATTACTTACACCTCAATCAAGAAATAGAGAAGTTTGGAAGCCTGTACATATCGTTAATCACTCAGGATTAAGATCACTAGATCCAACTGTTTGTTATATTCCAGGTCAAGAAACTTTAGATGCTATGATTATTACTGCAGATGGTTCAGGTGGTGCAAGTGGAGGTGAACATTTATTAGATGCGGGTCTATCAGGAGCTTCTAAATATCTAAAAGGAGAAGATTGCTTTAATAAATTTATAGGAATTGGTCCTAACGGATTACCTAATGTTCCAACTAATAGTGGCATTTTAAGAAACATTATGATAAATGCAGATTTAGTATTAGAATCAGCTGAAAAATCTGAAAATGTTAGAAAATTTTGTTTAACGATTCTTGATGCAGTAAATACAGCATGTGGTAAGCCATGGAGTTTCAAAATGCTTACTAATTCAGCTTTAGGTCAAATAAGTATAATTGATGAAAATTACACACCAACTGAATTTGTTGATGATTATTCAAGTGGGTGGACAGGAATGCAGGAAGTTAACGGATATAAAATTTATAAATTTGCTGCAGCTGGTACTAATAATGTTTTAAGAGATGTTAAGATACAATCTAAAATACCTAATGAATTAGCTACAATGGCATATTACGGTACTATGGGCTCAGGTAATGAAAAAGGTTCATCGATACAGATGTTTCAAATGTATGGTGCAGGTATATCTGATAGATTAAAATCTATCTCATCTATTAAAATATTAGGTAATACAACTGGATCTGCAGAAGATAGACAAGCTGCTGAAGAAAAATTATTAAATTCATATAGAAACCTATTAGGTGATACTAGAAGGATTGAATTAAATGGAACTGACGAAACTGAACCTATCGAAGAAGGTGTAAGAATAGCTGAACAATATGTAAGAAAATATATTCATGGTGATACTCAAACCGTTGGTTCATACAGGCCACCTATTCCTATTGACGTATCATTAACTTTACATGGAATATCAGGTATATATATGGGTAATGCGATTCATATAAAGACTACCAGTGAAGGTGGTATATTACCTGATAGGTATCGAGATACTGTTGCTTTACAAATTACTTCCGTAGATCATAGTATTACGCCAGAAGATTGGTCAACAAGTATAGGTACATTAATGAGACCGATAAGTGATTCAGGTAATAAGCCTGAAGCAAAAATTGTAGAGCAACCACCTACTGAATATAAAAAGAAAACTACTTTCAAATCTGGCGGTGCTAATGGTCCTAAAGATAATAAAAGTTTAGATGCTCTTCATCCTACTGTTGCAGCAGCTTGGTTAAGAGTTGAAGCTAAACTAAAAGCTGATGGATGGCAACCTCAAATTGTAACTTGTTTTAGATCTCTTAAATCTCAAGCTAAAAAAGCTTCATCTGGAAAATCACAAGTTACATTCGGTAATCACTGTGCAATTAACGAAAAAGGTGAACCTAATTCACAAGCTATGGATATTATAGATAAGCGTTATTCATATGGTAATAATAAAAAGACTATAGCTGAAAAAGGTAAAAAGTTTGTAAAAGATCAAGCATTTAAGTTTTGGGCAGAAGCAGCAAGATATGGTAAAATGGAAGGATTTAGATGGGGTGGAGATTTTTCTTGGAAAGGAAATAAATATAAGAAAAATGGTGATTATGATCCAGATGCTTCAAAAGTAAATACTAAGAAAAAATATTCACCTACTCATATTGGTTGGGACCCAGGACACCTTGAAATGATTGGTAAGACTGTTAATGGCGTGAAAATGCCATCGATGAGTGAAAGTGCAAAAACAGCGTCAAAATTTTACGGTAGAAAAATACATACTAAAAATAAAGAAAATCCAAATATTAATTTAGTATAAGGAGATAAAAATGGCTGAAAAAGATAACAGTAAAGAATATAAACATGAATCGATACACGGAGATCCTTCTGCTGAACAATCTATGACTGGTCTACAATTCTTTACTGAAGGCGATGAGTATACTGATTTAGGTCATAGAGAAGAGTATGAAAATAGAAAAGGTCTCGCAACTACAAATATATTACCACCTCCTATAAATGGACCTATCCCTATAAGTGATTTATTAGTTGAAAGTAGAAAGCGTTCAATTATATTACGATATACTGGTGAGATTAGAGAAGTTGCACCTGATGTAGCTGCAGAATTTGAAGAAGAATTAGCTAAAGGAATTTATTTTTTAATAAATTTTTACTGGCCACAACAACAAAAAAATAGAAAAACTGTTGAAATGAGAAAGCGTGAAGTAATTGATATAGCAGTTGCTCAAGCGCCTGTAGAATTAAGAAAAAATGTTGCAGAATGGTTTTCTTATCAAGTTTCTAAAAGTCCAGATTCAAATGAACCGCAGTCAACAAGAAGATTGCGTAAAGATCCTGATTTATATAAATCACCTTTGACAGCACCGGTAGTTAATGATACGGATAATAGGAGTCTAGAGAGTGATTCTGATTATTCTAGAAGTTAGTTGTTTATTTGAATAGTTTTTCTTATATTAGGTAAAGTTTCAAAAGGTTATAATGATTGTAGATAATGATAAAATACTATCTCAACTAAAAGTTGAGTATAATAATTCTGAATCAATAGTAATACCTATATACAGTGATATTCGTAAACATAGAGTAATTAACAAATTATCACTTTTGTATATTTATATTATTAATTCGAAAAAGACTTACTGTATTCTTGTAAATCATTCTGATAAAATCTACAATATCGATAGCTTAAGCTTTATTAATAATGATAATATTAAATATACTTATAGTACAGGTATAAAAAATTCTATAAATATTGATGCGTTATACTATCTTACAAATTTATATAATATTAATAAAGAAGAGTTATATACTGAATCACATAAGTTTTTTTATAATAAGTATTGGAAGCTTGATAATATAAATGATGTTATACCAGTCTATAAACATTTAGAGTATTGTAATAAAATAAAAGAAAAAACATTACAAGTAATTAAAAATAAAAATTTACCTGGTTTTACTGAATATAATAAAAAAGTGATACCTGCTTTTAGAAGTATTGAAAATAATGGACTTGCAACTTATAACGGTGTTGAATTTACTAAATATAATTTATGGACAACTACAGGTAGACCAAGTAATTCATTTAATGGAATAAACTATGCAGCGTTAAATAAAGAAGATGGTACAAGAGAAAAATATATTAGTAGATTCGATAAAGGTAAATTAGTAGAGTTTGATTTCGATGCATATCATTTAAGATTAATTGCAAAAATGATTAACTATGATTTACCTAAAACTTCTATGCATACTTATTTAGGTAAATATTATTTTGGAAAAGATCTTATAACTAAAGATGAGTATAATGAATCTAAAGCAGTATCGTTCAAAATATTATATGGTGGTGTTCCTAAAGAGTTTGAAAATATTCCATTTTTTAGTAAAGTAAAGAGCTATATTTTTGAACTTTGGGATATTTATATTAGTAAAGGTTATGTAGAAACACCTATATTCAAAAGAAAGGTTCATGCAGAGAATCTCAAAGATAGAGATATTAAACCTCAAACATTATTTAATTATCTAATTCAATCTATGGAAACTGAACAGAATGTTTTAATAATTGAGTCGATACAAAATATGTTGAAAGATTATCAAAGTAAGCTTGTATTATATACCTATGATGCGCTATTATTTGACATTCACCCTAATGAAATATCTTTATTAAATAATATAAAAGATACAATGATTTACCCAGTAAAATGTAAAACGGGACATAATTATAATAAAATGAATCTTTATACCTTTGAGTAGGTATCTAGATATTTATATATAGGAAATTTATGAAATATTTTATAGAAAAAGCGTTAACTGATTGGGCATATAAAGTCAATGACGGGTGTCCAGATCCACACAATAGAACTCATATTCAGATTCTAGAAAGTGTGTTACGTCAGTATGGATGTGATGAAAATTTTATAAAAGAATATATACCTCGCGTTATTGATCCTGCTAAACATTCATCTAAAACTTTTCAAGAGTTTTGTGTTGAAGTAGGAAAAATTATTAGTGAAGATAAACTACTTACTGAAGCGTCAGTATTCGATGATAAATATACTGTTGGTACTGAATTTATTGCAATTAAAAATACTGATGATCTTTTTAAGAGAGGTGGTGTTACTCCTCCCAAAGGGCCGTTTTTCAAATCAAGCCCAGTCGATAACGCAATTGAAGTTAATATTGGTGCAGGTATTACTTTCTATATAAAATCAGGAAATGACGTTTATAAAATAACTGGACCTAAAGGTAAGCTTGGAGGTATGTTTGGTAAAGTTCAAAAAGGTAAATCCGGCTCAATGGTTAAGTGGGATGAAAATACTTTAGAATCTGCAGCTTGTACTGGATTGTATTTTGATGCTGTAAGCCACTATAATAAAATAAATAATCCTAATGTAACATTAAATGATCAGAAAGCAGCTGTAGCTGCATTTGAAAGTGCACTAGGGCCTGAATCAGCTGGTGCTTCTGGATTAAAGGGTAAACTTACAACAATACCAGATTTATTACAAGCATTACAATTAGCTATTGGTATTCAAAAATTTGCTGAAGCGCATGGATGTAAAGGGTGGAATTTTATCCATAAAAGTATCAATAAATTTTATAGTGCAGGCTATGGTAATGAGAATTTAGATTCTAAAGGTTTCAAAGATAATACAGCTGATACAATTATAACTAAATCTAATCCAGCAACACTTATAGCTAATATTGCTAAAGATAAAGTTACATTTGATAGCAAAGGAAAATGTACAACTGAATCTGGTGATGAATTTTATCAAATAAGTAATAAAAAATCTGATGGTGGTGCTCAATTAGGTAGAATTGTAAAAAGTTTTAGAGATATGTATGGTACTAAAACGCCTGAAGATACATGGAGATTACAACTTACCAATGAAGTAATAAAGCATGGTGATTCTATGTTTATATTAACTGAAGGACTTGGAGATTATTTCAAACAAGGTCTAAAATATATAAAAGATACTTTTACTACATTAATTGATAAAGTAAAATCTAAAGTATCTAATTTTAGTAAAAGTGTTGTAAAAAAATTATCTGCTAGATACTCAAAACCATCACCTAAATTAGATAAATTTATGAAAGGTAGATTTGATAGAGGTGTTAGACAGTTAAAAGAAGCTCGTAAAAAATATACATATAGCGAATATGCAAAAATGTGCAGTCAATTAGCATTACAGGGAAATATGTCAGAACTTAAAGCTCTTCATAACATGGCTAATTCAGAGTGGAATAATCTAAAAAAATTATTAGATAAGCCTGATGATGGTATAGATGGTACTAAGCAATCTAGAGCTCCTGAGTTAAGAAAACCATCATCTATTGATGAAGGTGCAAAATACGCACTAAAATTAATGATTAACTTTATGGCATATGAACATATTACAGCAATGTTAAAAAGTGAGTCAGGAACAGTAAAAGATGTATCTAAAGTTCTTGAAGAATTTGTTGAGCTAGAAAAAGAAATGTATTTCGGTAGAACTGAACTTCCTCTATTCAAAGTATATGGTACTGATCCTAGTGGTAAAGCATATGAATTCCTAAAAAGTGGTAAACAGTTTAGAGAGGATAGATTGAAAGCTATGGAAATGAACGATGCTGTAAAGGATGGTAAATATATTCCAGGTATAGTTGTTGATTCTTCGATAGTTCCAAAAGGTGGGCACGCTGCCGTTAAAGTTTTTGTGTTACATTCAATTAATGAAACAGGTACAAACTACACGCAAGTTGATATGAGATCAGGCAATGAAAATACACTAGCATTTTCTGTTTCAGGTGGTAGTATTAAACCAGGTAGATTAGTGTTGGGGAAAATATAATGCAGACTCAATTATTATGCACTTTTTCAAATCAAAGAAAGCTGAGAAAAACGGTTGATACTATTGTTGATACTTATGATATCGTTTACAATAAAATTTTTGTATTAGAAGATAAAGATAATACCTTTGATCTTATGTGTACTTATAATATCGATAAAACAATTGATAATACAAAGCTTGAACAAACTATATCATTACATCGTAAGAAACACACTAATACCCTTTATACCATTAACGCTCTCAATAGAGCAATCGAAATAGTAAATAACGGTATACTTGACACTACGTACCAACTTAATTGGGAAAATTACAGAGATTGTATTTTACTTACCAATGATGATGGTCTACGTAGAATAGATACAGCAGTTCACGATATTATTCACATTAAAGTGAAAAAAAATTAAAAATACCCCCTAAAACAGTTGGAATATTGTAAAATAGTTCTTATATTTATATATAAATAAAAACGTTATAGATATGAAAAGTTTAGTTATGTTATCAAAAAAATCAATGATTATTATGTTCGGAATCCTTTGTTTAGTTGTCGCTTGGATGACTGGTACTGGAGATATATTAAATTATATCGACTTTGCTGATCCTTTGAACGAAATGGGATTCTTTATGGCTGCTACTTGTTTAGGTGGTATGTGCTTATTTGTTGCATTTACGAAATAAAGTTCGTATATTATAACGGATCAGTAGCTCAGCTGGATAGAGCATCGCCCTTCTAAGGCGACGGTCGAAGGTTCGAATCCTTCCTGATTCACTAAAAAAATTGTTATGAGAATAGAAGTAGAAAAATTAGTAGAGATTCAAAAAGTAGTTGATTGTCAAGTTGAGGTTGGCGCTGATAAGAATAACGTTTTAACCCTTAGATTTGGTTATTGGAATAAACTATCAGATTCTGATTATGCAGCTGTTAAACATATTTTAGGTCATAGAGATCTTTTATTAGAGTTGGTAGATGAAGATGATGAATGTGGCGAATTATGGAATTATAAGGTATTTTAAGAAATGGATGAAAAATGGACATGGAGAGATTATGTAGATGGTGGTCCTAATTTAGACCAGCGTCTTATAAAAATAGCTAAACTGCTTAAGCGTATGAGAGCGTGGGAGAACAAGAATGGTGATACGCCTATGGACTCTCCTAATGGTATTATGTTTGGTAAAGATATGGATTATGTAAATAAAGTAAAATTAGGATTATCTGGAATGTTAAATAACTATTTTCAGTTTAATAGAGAAACTAAAACTATCTTAAATAAAATTTGGAAAAGATATGCATAATATATTAATTGGGTTTATATTGTTTATTGTAGGTCAAGCTATGATTTGGTTTCAAACTAACTCTCAGTTTATATGGAAATGGCCAAAAGATAATCCTATGTTGATTGCTCTATGCGGAATACCTATTTCTTATATATTAATAATCGCAACAAAGTATGTTGTACAAGGATTTGATGGATTGTTATGGCCAGGTAGATTGGTTGGTTTTGGAGCTGGTATGATAGTAATGGCTATATGTACTTATGTTATGATGGGTGAAGGAATAACTACTAAAACTTTAGTAAGTTTAATTTTAGCTGTAACACTAGTATTAATTCAAATATTTTGGAAGTAATGAGAATACCTAAAAAACCTAAACATAGAAGTAGATTACCTTTTTATTGGTGGAGAAGATTTCCTGTACATAAATCATTAAAACCTTCTGCACCGCTACTAGATAAAATAGAAAATGGTGATTTCGATTACCCTCAATTTTTCAAAGAAGCTAAGTATGAAATGCATTGGATGAAAGAAGAGTTAGAAGAGTTTGAAAAAAATTATAAAGGATTTGATGATCCTAAAAGAGATAATCTATATATTGATATTCAAATGAAGTATTATAAACGTAGAAATAAATTATTTGAAGATGGTTATAATACAGAGAATGAACGTTTAATAAAATTAGTAGATGCTTTGCATAAAACGTTCGGAATTGATAAATTTGAAATAAGAAGTATGATGGAAGAATTTCCGCATAACCTAAAAAAATTCTATTTACATTGTAAAAATGTTGCTAGAATGAAAAATATTTCTTATATTAAAGGATAAATCACGTCAGGCGATATTTATTATAGAATAACAAATGACAATTAATAATTAATAAATAAAAAATAGGAGTTAAAAAATGGCAATTGATTTAGACGCTATCCGCAAGAAATTAACTAACTTGCAAACTACAACAGGTAAACAAAATAACCTGTGGAAGCCCGAACCGGGCAAACAAACAATTAGAATCGTACCTTATCAGTATAATAAAGATAACCCTTTTCAGGAGTTATATTTTCATTATAATCTTGGTAAGAAGATTTATCTATCACCCGTAACTTTCGGTAAAGCTGATCCAATAGTTGAGTTCTGTGAACAACTTAAATCTTCTGGTAATAAAGAAGATTGGCAAATGGCTAGAAAAATGGAACCTAAAATGAGAACTTATGTTCCTGTTATTGTTAGAGGTCAAGAAAGTGAAGGTGTAAAATTCTGGGGATTCGGTAAAACTGTATATCAAGAATTATTGAGTATTATCGCTGATCCTGATTATGGTGATATTACTGACGTTATGAACGGAAGAGATGTTACTGTTGAATTTATCGCTGCTGAGGGAGCTGGAAGCTTTCCTAAAACGTCGATTAGAGTAAAACCTAATCAAACTCAAGCTACTGACAATAAGGATGTAGCAAGTAAAATTACTGACGGTCAAAAAGAGATTACTGATATATTTAAGGAAGTATCTTATGATGATCTTAAACAAGCATTAGCTGAGTGGTTAAATCCAGAAGATGAAAGTAATGATGTTTCTGCACCTGCTCAAGAAACAGCTAATGAAAATAAAAAGGTTGATGACGTTAATCAAGCATTCGATGAATTATTCAAAAACTAAGGGGTTATAATATATGTCAAAGAGAGATGATTTAGCTTCTGTATTAGCAGATAGCTTAAATAAAAAATTCAAAGACTATAAGGTAGCATATTTTTTAGATGGTTCAGAAGAAACACCTACTGATTTAACAGAGTGGATTTCTACTGGATCGTCAATGCTTGACCTTGCTATTGCAAATCGTGCTAATGGAGGAATACCAGTTGGTAGAATTACCGAAATAACTGGTTTAGAAGGTAGTGGTAAATCTTTACTAGCTGCTCATTTATTAGCTAACACGCAAAAGCAGGGTGGTTTAGCAGTTTATATCGATACTGAAAATGCAATGAATGAAGAGTTTCTTCGATGCATTGGTGTTGATGTAGAAAATATGTTATATGTCCAGTTAGAAACTGTAGAGGATATTTTCGAAGTTATAGAAAGTATTATTACTAAAGTTAGAGAATCTAGTAAAGATAGGTTAGTATCTATCGTTGTAGATTCAGTGGCTGCAGCTACAACAGCTGTAGAAAGTGAAGCAGACTACAGTAAAGATGGTTGGGCAACTTCCAAGGCAATCGTATTATCTAAAGCTATGAGAAAAGTAACTCAAATGGTAGGTAGACAAAGAGTAGCTCTTATATTTACTAATCAGTTGAGACAAAAGCTTGGTGTTATGTTTGGTGATCCTTGGACTACTTCTGGCGGTAAGGCTATCGCGTTTCATTCAAGTTGTAGATTGAGATTAAAATCTATGGGTCAAATTAAAGCTAAAGTAAACGGCGTTGATGAGACTATCGGTATTAAGACTCAAGCTCAAGTTGTAAAAAATAGGATGGGACCTCCATTAAGAAAAGCTGAATTTGAAATTTATTTCGATTCCGGTGTCGATGATTTTGGTGGTTGGTTAAAGGTTATGAAAGCTCAAAAACTTGTATCAGCAGGTGGTGCGTGGTACACGTATGTGAGCGAAGATGGGAAATCTCATAAATTTTTATCGAAAGATTGGCAAAAGCTTTTAGAGGAAAATCCTACTATTAAAGAAGAGGTATATCATAAGATTTGTAATGCTCTAGTAATGGAGTATAAAACAGATACTATAGGAATTGATGATATATCGATAAGTGATGAACCTGTCCCAGAAGGATAATGAGTAGTATTTACAGTCCTATAGCCCTGTGAATATTAATGTGAACGTTTATATGTGCTGATACCAATGTAGAGAGGAGAGCTATATTACTCGATACTAAATCATATAAAACTAGCAGCTCACGGTAGGGACTGATGCATAACGCTGATGTCCCTACCTTTTTTTGAGAATAAAATGAAAAAGAAATATTTTAGTATATTAGAAAATTTAGAAGAAGGAAAATCTTCTACTGCTTCACCTAACGATAAAGTTTTAATTATCGATGGGTTAAATACGTTTATAAGAAGTTTTGCTGTATCACCTGTAACAAATGATGATGGTATTCATGTCGGAGGTATAACAGGATTTTTAATGTCAATTGGTTTTGCAATAAGAACTCTTCAACCTACTCGAGTAATAATTTGTTTTGATGGAAAAGGCGGGTCACAAAGAAGAAGGAAAATTTTTCCTGATTATAAAGCTAATAGATTAGTAAGAACAAAGTTAAATAGAACTAATGCATTTAGTGATAAAGACTCTGAAGATCAAAATATGAAAATGCAACTCGGTAGATTAGTTCAGTATTTAGATCACCTACCAGTTCAAATCCTAGCACCTCAGAATATAGAAGCTGATGATGCTATAGCTTATATTAGTAAACAATTGCTAACTGATAGTAAAATTTTTATTATGTCGTCTGATAAAGATTTCATACAATTAGTTGATGATAGAATTGCAGTTTGGTCCCCTACAAAAAAGAAACTTTATTTTAAGGACGATGTTTTAGAAGATTACAAACTGCCTGCACATAACTATCTTTTATATAGAACATTAACAGGTGATAAATCTGATAATATTCCAGGTATAAGAGGAACAGGGATCGCGACATTACAAAAAAGGTTGCCACTATTATTTAGTGATGATACAATTAGTATAGATACTCTTATTGAAGAATGTAAAGATTCAAAAATTAAAGTTATGCAAACTATTTCAGAAAGTAGAGAGCAGCTAGAATTAAATTATAAATTAATGCAGCTTAATGATGTAGATATTAGCGGTAATTCTAAAAATAAAATTATGGATGTTGTACGTAATCCTATCGGACGAATGAATTCTACAAAACTAAAAGTAATGGTTATTGAAGATGGAGTAACAGGAGTATTTAGAAATTTAGAGTTTTGGTTAAGAGAAAGATTTTTGAGATTAGATACACATGCAGATACTTTCAATAAAAGTTGTTAATGTTTAATATTTTTCGTATATTACAATTATGAGTGATACTTTCAATACATATGGATATAGCTTTCAGATTAAACTGTTAGCAGCGCTGTTTAAGAATAAAACCTTTTTGCAGCAAGTTAGTGATATATTAGATTCTAATTATTTTGAATCTGATTCAAATAAATGGATTGCTAATACAGTTATAGATTATTTTACTGAATATAAATCTTCTCCTACCCTAGAGGTAATGAAAGTAAATGTCGATTCAGTAGATAATGAAGTATTAAAAACTGGTATAGTTGATACTTTGAAAGAAGTAATGAAACATCTTGAAGCTGAAGATATGGAGTTTGTTCAAGATGAAACTATTAAGTTTTGTAAAAATCAAAAACTGAAAGGCGCTATAATGGAATCTGTTAATCTTCTTCAACGAGGAGATTATGACGGTATTAAGCATAAAATAGATGATGCATTGAAAGCAGGCGCTGATAGAGATCTTGGTCACGAATATATGAGCATGATTGATGATAGATTTTCTGAAACAACTAGAAAAACTGTACCGACAGGTTGGGATGTTATCGATGATCTTATGGATGGAGGATTAGGACCTGGTGAATTAGGTGTATTTGTAGCACCTGCAGGTATTGGTAAATCTTGGGGTTTAGTAAATGCAGCTGCTAATGCTGTTAAAGCTGGTAAAACTGTAATACAATATACGTTAGAGTTGAGTGGTGCATATGTAGGGTTAAGATTCGATTCTGTATTTACAGGTATAGCAGCTCAAAACTTAAAATTCTATCAAGATGATATTAAGAAAAAAATTGCTGAGTTAAACGGAGATCTTGTAATAAAATACTATCCTACTAAAACAGCAACGGTTAATACATTAAAAGCTCATATTGATAGATGTTCTATGTTAGGAAAAAAGCCCGATTTATTAATTGTAGATTATGCTGATTTATTGAGAGGTGCAGGAAAAGAAGTTAGATTAGAACTTGGTAATATATACGAAGATTTAAGAGGATTAGCTGGTGAATATGATATTCCTGTATGGACTGCTTCTCAAGCAAATAGATCTGCGTTAGAAGACGATGTTATTGGTGCTGAAAAAATTGCTGAATCATATAGTAAAATAATGACAGCTGATTTTGTACTATCATTAAGTAGAAAAATAGAAGATAAAATAGCTGGTACTGGAAGGTGGCATGTTATTAAAAATAGATTTGGTCCTGACGGCATTACATTTCCTAGTAAAATGAATATGTCAAACGGTCAAATTCAAATATATGAAGATACATCTGTAAATGGAAAACAAGCTCAGAAGCAAATGGATGGAGGATCTGAAGCTTTACGTAAAAGGTTAGCTAAAAAATATACTGAAGTTAAACCTACTGAAAATAAATCTAAAGATCCGTTCGCAAACTTACAGTGATATACATATATAATGATAATTATTATTACATCAAAAATAAAAAATAAATTAGGAGAATAAAAATGGAAGTATCGAATAGGATTCTTTCTGATATTACTGTCTACATGAAATACGCAAAGTATTTGCCAGAAGTAAATAGGAGAGAAACATGGGAAGAGCTTGTTACCCGAAATAAAAACATGCATATAAAATCATATCCAGAATTGAAGGATGAGATAGAGGAAGTTTATAAATTTGTATATGATAAAAAAGTGTTACCCTCAATGAGGTCTATGCAGTTTGGTGGTAAACCTATTGAGGTTGCTCCTAATAGAATTTACAACTGTGCTTTTATGCCAATAAGTCATATTGATTCGTTTGCAGAATGTATGTTTTTACTTTTAGGTGGTACAGGTGTAGGATTTTCGGTACAAAGACATCACGTAAAACAACTTCCTGCTATATCACAACCTTACCCTAAAAGAACTAGAAGATTCTTAATTGGTGATAGTATTGAAGGTTGGGCAGATGCAGTAAAGGTTTTATTAAAGTCATATATGAATGGTGGTGGTTCAAGAATTATTTTTGATTATTCCGATATCAGACCAAAAGGTGCAAGATTAGTTACATCAGGAGGAAAAGCTCCTGGCCCACAACCATTAAAAGAGTGTTTAGTAAAAGTAGAGGGAATGCTACGTGAAAAAGAAAATGGTACACAACTTACAACTCTTGAAGCTCATGATATTGTATGTCATATCGCTGACGCCGTACTCGCTGGTGGTATCAGGCGTGCAGCACTTATATCGTTGTTTAATGCTGATGATGACGAAATGATTTCCTGCAAATCAGGTAACTGGTGGGAAAATAACCCTCAAAGAGGTAGAGCAAATAATTCAGCTGTTCTTATGAGACATAAAATTACTAAAAAATTCTTTTTAGATTTATGGAAAAGAGTAGAGTTATCTGGAGCAGGAGAACCTGGAATATATTTTAATAATGATAAAGATTGGGGAACTAATCCTTGTTGTGAAATAGCATTAAGACCTTTTCAATTTTGCAATTTATGCGAAGTTAATGCAAGCGATATAATATCTCAAGAAGACTTAAATGCAAGAGTTAAAGCTGCTTCATTTATAGGGACCTTACAAGCTGGCTATACAGAGTTTCATTATTTAAGAGATATATGGAGAGACACTACTGAAAAAGATGCACTAATTGGTGTTTCAATGACTGGTATTGGTTCAGGTACTGTGCTCGGCTATGATATGGAAGAAGCAGCTAAAGAAGTAAAAAAAGAAAATGCTAGAGTTGCTAAAATTATAGGAATAAATAACTCTGCTAGAACTACAACTGTAAAACCTGCAGGTACTACTTCTCTTACATTAGGTACTTCTTCAGGTATTCACGCATGGCATAATGATTATTATATCCGCAGGATAAGAGTTGGTAAAAATGAAGCAATATATCCTTATCTAAAAGAGAATCACCCTGAATTAGTTGAAGATGAATACTTCAGACCTCATGATACAGCAGTAATACAAATACCGCAAAAAGCTCCTGAAGGCTCTATATTAAGAACTGAATCACCGTTTAGTTTACTTGATAGAGTAAAGAGAGTAGCACAGGAATGGATAAAGCCTGGTCACAGAGCAGGGTCTAATTCTCATAATGTATCAGCTACTATTTCTCTTAAAGAAAATGAATGGGAAATGGCTGGTGAATGGATGTGGGAAAATAGAAAGTTTTATAACGGATTGTCGGTATTACCATATGATGGTGGAACTTATACTCAAGCACCATTTGAGGATATTACACAAGAAAAATATGATGAAATGATGAGAGCGTTATCAGACATCGACTTATCAAGAATTGTTGAAGAAAAAGACGAAACTAATTTAACAGGTGAACTTGCATGCGCAGGTGGTGCTTGTGAGATTACTTAATGTGTTGGATTGAAAAGTTATATCATGGGATACCTTTAGAATAAGTTATGAGTAAATGTCCATATACCAATTTCAAAACTAAGGTGATGGATTGGGTAAAAATTTTAAGAACACCAAGAGAGGAATATGGGGGAATGGCTCCATGTCCTTTCGTTGGTGCTGAAGTTGATAAAAATAAATTAATGATTGAAATATTTAATCCTGAAAAAAATAGTATTATCGATATGATGAATAAATTTGTAAATTCAGATTATGATAGTGCTTTATTTATTCAAAAAACCAATGAACTCTTATTAAGTAAAGATACATACAAATATCAAAATTTTATTAACAGATTACTTAAAAAATCTGGGTTTGAAAAATATAAGTGTATATGTTTTAACCCTAACGATACTACAGAAGTTGATGGGTTTAATATACGAAGTAAATCACCATATTTTTTAATTAATGTAGCAGATAGAAAAATTCTATCTAAAGCTCATAAAAGTTTATTACGAACTAAGTATTTTGATAATATGGGTGATAAGTATAAAAAGTATCTTAAAGTAGATTAGTTGGTATATTGTAAAAAAATTCTTATATTAAAATAAATGGAGAAAGTTATGTATAGAAGTACTAAATTATTTGATGGGTTCAGTTGCTGTTTTAGACAATGGAAAGCTGAAAATACTCATTGTCGATATTTACATGGTTATGGTGTATCATTTAGAGTTACATTTGAAGGTGATTTAGATCATAGAAACTGGGTATGGGATTTTGGTGGTATGAAAAGAGCTAAAACTAAAATAGATGGTAGATCGCCTAAAGAGTGGATGGATTTTATGTTTGATCATACGGTTATAGTTGCTGAAGATGATCCGTATATTAATAATTTTAGAAACTTACACGCATCTGGAATTATTCAATTGAGAGAGGTAGAAGCTACAGGAGCAGAAAAGTTTGCAGAATTTATATACGATAAATTGAGTAAATTCATATACCAAGAAACAGATGATAGAGTTATTATTAGACAGGTAGAGTTTATGGAACATGGTAAAAATACAGCAATATTTAGGAGATAATTATGTTAATATCACATGAAATACCAAAAAGTTTATTTAATCAAAGTTTAGAGTTTAACGATTATGATTATGCGTTAGTACACCTATTTGATAAAGATCCTGAATACCTTAAATTTTATAAAGATTGTGTAGCTAACGGCAGACACGTTTTACTAGATAATAGTATTTTTGAGTTAGGTGAAGCTTATGATAATGATTCGTTTGCTAAATGGGTTGAAGAATTAAAACCTACTGAATATATTGTTCCTGATGCATTAGAGGATATAAATAAAACTATTGATCAAATGGAAAAATGGAATAGAAACTTTGGTAGTTTACCAGGTAAACGTATTGGTGTTGTACAAGGAAAAACTCCTGAAGAGCTTGCTGATTGTTATATGTATATGGATAAACATGCTGATTGTGATAAAATTGCTATTTCATTCGACTATTCTGTTTATGAAGAAATAGTACCTCATGAAAATAAATATATGAGCTGGATGCTGGGTAGAGCTACTATGTTAGCAAATTTATTAAAATCTGGAGTTATAAATACTAATAAACCTCATCACTTATTAGGTTGTGGGCTACCTCAAGAATTTGCATTGTATAGAAATTATAAATGGATTGAATCTATTGATACAAGTAATCCTATAGTTCATGGTATTAAAGGTATTAAATATGAATACGGTGGATTACAAACTAAAGAATCTATAAAGTTAGTAGATTTATTAGATGTAAAATTAACTAATGAACAGTTATATGATGTTAATCATAATATTAATTATTTTAGGAATTATGTAAATGGCTAGACCTTGGATTGCATTTTTTAGTCAGACAGGCTCTGAGATAGTTGATATAATTGAACGATTAGGAAAAAAGCCCGATTTAATTATTACTAATTATAGACCGTCTGATAAAAGAGAGATAAATAAAAATTTACCTTATTGGTCTGAGGTTACTAATAAGCCTGATTTGAAGCAATTAAAATTTGTTTGTGGGTTATATGAAAATCCTATTATTACTTTACATGGATGGTTAAGAATTATGCCCCCTGAAATATGTAATAAGTATGAAATATATAATGGACATCCTGGATTAATAACAAAATATCCAGAATTAAAAGGTAAAGATCCTCAGATGAGAGCATGGGAAGGTAATTATGAATTTTGCGGTTCAGTATTACATAGAGTTACTGAGGGTGTAGATGAAGGTGAAATAATTAATTCAGGAACTTTTACTAAAGAAGGGTTGGAAGTTAACGATTATTTTCATATATTAAGAGAAACAAGCTTAAATCTATGGATTGAGTTTTTAAGAGAGAAATTATGAGAATAGCATTTACAGGAGCACATAGTACAGGTAAAACTACTTTATTAAATAGATTAAAGCATGATCCTATGTTTAATCTAGAGTACGAATTTATCGATGAGATTACAAGACGTATGACTAAGAAGGGTCTTAAGATAAATGAAGGCGGTGATGATATGACACAGTTATTAATAATGAATAGTCATATATCTAATATATTAAAAGAAAAATCTATAATGGATAGGTGTGCATTAGACGGTGTTGTATATACTAGATGCATGTATGAGAAAGGTCAAATAGATGATTGGGTTATGGATTTTGCAGAAAATGTATTTACTAAAATTATAGATAAATATGATTTTATATTTTATCTATCGCCTGAATTTGATATGGAAGATGATGGTGTAAGAAGTGTAGATGAAGGATTTCAGACTCAGATAGTAAAGTTATTTGAGCAATATATAATAGAATGCGAGGTACCTGTTATTCACTTAACAGGCTCAGTCGAAAATAGAATTAAACAAATAAAGGAGACAATAAATGAGTAAAGAAGTAATTGAAATTGCTAGTAAACATTTAGGTCAAACTGTTAGTGCTTATTCAGATTTATATGATAAGTCATTACTTGTTAAAGTACCTAGAGAATTAAATAGAACTGCATATGGTATTGATGAGAAAAGGTTGCCGTTTGTAGGATTTGATGTATGGAATGCATACGAAGTATCTGCATTAACTAAAAAAGGTAGACCTGTATCTGGGCTATTAAAAATAGTATGTCCTGCAGATTCAAAATATCATGTTGAATCGAAAAGTATTAAACTTTACTTAAACTCGTTCAATATGTCTAAATTTGGTAATACAAAAGATGAATGCATGAGAGAGATAGAAGCGAGAGTAAATAAAGATTTATCAGATCTATTAGATACTAACGTTGAATCCAGATTACATACGGAAAAAGAATTAGATCCATATGGTAATGATATATGGACTGGATTTAATAGATATGAAAATATAGAAAGTTTAGTTGATTTAGATGCATTAGATTTTACTGCTTATAAATCTGATGAGAATCAATTAGAAGGTGAAGATGGAGAGGAAGTTTACTTTCATACAGATCTATTAAGATCTAACTGTAGAGTAACTAATCAACCAGATTGGGGTGATATATATGTATATATGAAAGGCGATGAAACTGTAACTGCTGAGTCGTTCGCTAAATATGTAGTATCTCATAGAAAAGTATCTCACTTTCACGAAGAAATTTGTGAAATGGTATATAAGCATTTAATGGATAGGTTTAATCCAGAAGAGTTATTAGTATGTTGCTTATATACTCGTAGAGGCGGTATCGATATTAACCCGGTTAGAGCAACATCAGAAATGCTTATACCTAGTGAATTTATGGATATAGATTTTGTTAATGAAAAAACATTAAGACAATAAATGGAGAAAAAAATGGCTAAAAGTAAAAAACAAGCTGTACTATCGTTAAGTGGTGGTATGGATTCGTCAACAGTTCTGCTACACCTGTTGGCAAACGATTATGAAGTAACTGCTATGAGTTTTGATTATGGTCAAAAACATAATATAGAACTCGAGAGAGCAGCTGAATTAATTAATTATTTGAAAGATAATGGTTATCCTGTAAAATATCAATGTATTACTCTTTTAGGATTAAAAGATATGATTAGTTCTAATTTAGTGCAAGGAGGTGAAGAAGTTCCTGAAGGTCACTACGAAGAAGAGAATATGAAAGATACAGTAGTACCTAATAGAAATAAAATATTTTCTTCGTTAATTCAAGCAGTAGCTTTATCTATTGCTAATGAAAATGAATGTGAAGTAGAAATTGCTATGGGTATTCACGCTGGTGATCATGCAATTTATCCTGATTGCAGACAAGAGTTTAGAGATGCTGATTATAAAGCATTTGCTGAAGGTAACTGGAATGCTCAAAGTGTAAGTTATTATACACCTTATCTATATGGTGATAAATATGATATATTACAAGATGGATTAAAATGTTGTGATAAAATGAAAATCGATTTCAATGAAGTTTATAAGAGAACTAATACATCTTATAAGCCTGATTCATTAGGAAGATCTGATTATAAATCAGCTTCTTCTGTTGAAAGAATCGAAGCTTTTATCGCTCTAGGTAAAAAAGATCCTGTTGAATATATCGATGGTTGGGAAGTAGCAAAGAAACACGTGGAGGAGATACTTGCGAAGCATGCGTAAACGTATAGAAGATTACGATAAAGTACTTCCAGTATTAGAAGTATATCGTTGTGTACAATCAGAAGGATCAAGATTCGGTCGACCAACTATTGCAGTCAGAACAACTGGCTGTACTCATCGTTGCTACTTTGGTGAAGGTGGTTGGTGTGATTCATGGTATACTTCAATTCATCCAGAAAAAGGTACATTTACCTTTAATGATATAGTCAAAATATATGACGAGAACCCACAAGTAAAAGAAATGATGTTAACCGGTGGGTCACCAACTATGCATCCAGCGTTGGTTAATGAGTTAACACATTTTGCACATGAAAGAAATATTATTATTACTATCGAGACTGAAGGATCTGCTTTTGTTGAAACCGATTATCCTATTGATGTTATTAGTCTCAGTCCTAAGTTTAGTAACAGCGTTCCTGTTGTTGGAGCTGTCACTCCAGCTGGGAAGGTTGTTGACGAACGGTTTATTAAAATCCACAATAGAAAACGATTAAATACTGATTCTATAAAGCGTATGATGAATTTTCATAAAGATTATCACTACAAGCCTGTATGGGATGGTACTGAAGAGAATCTTAAAGAAATTGAAGATTATAGAGTTGAGTTAGGTATACCAAAAGATAAAACTTATGTTATGCCTGCAGGTGATACTAGAGAAACTTTGATACCAATGTATGTAAAAGTTTTTGAAATGGTAGCTGAACATGGCTATAATATGACTGGTAGAGACCATATTATTGCGTATGATACGGAGAGAGGGGTATGATGTTATCGTTATATTGGGATGATATAGAAGATTTAGTAGATATACTAGCTGATGGTATTTCAAATAATTTTGAGGATATAAAATTTATACATGGACTGTCAAGAGGTGGATTAATACCTGCAGTTATGCTATCACATAAATTAAAAATACCTATGACTACTACACCTTCTGAATTTAATAGATCTCAAGTTCTTATAGTAGATGATATTGCAGATAGTGGACATACTCTTGATAGTTGGTCAGAATATCCAACTGCTGTACTTCATTATAAACCTCATACTTCTAAAGTAATACCTACTATTTGGGCAATAAAACACGAAACTGATGATTGGATTGTATATCCTTGGGAACATCCTGAGGCAGTAAAAATACAAGATTATAAGTTGGAAGAATGATAATAATTTCTTATATTAAGCATAATAAAGGTGTCGAAGTTCCACCTAATAAAAACGGAGAAAAATATGTGTAAAAAAATTGAAATTGCTGATCTAGGAATGGCTAACGGAATAGCTTCTGAAAAGCCATTAACAGATAAGCAGAAAGAAAAAATGATTACTAAAGCTGAAAAAGCTTTTGGTAAATTTTTAGATGCTTTAGATTGTGATTGGAGAAATGATCCTAATTCTAATAATACTCCTCGTAGAGTAGCTAAAGCTTATGTAAATGATCTATGGGCAGGTAGGTATAATGGACCTCCTTCTATTACAGGATTTCCTAGTGATGGGTATGACGGTATGGTATTTGAAGGCGGTATACCTTTAACATCGATGTGTTCACATCATCATCAAACTATTATAGGTAAAGTGCATATAGGTTATATAGCTTCAAAAACTGGTACAGTAGTAGGATTAAGTAAGTTAAATAGAATAGTAGAGCATTTCGGTAGAAGGGGTGCTATTCAAGAACAATTGACTGTAGCTATTCATAATGCAGTAGATCAGATATGCGAAGGTAATCTTGGTGTAGCTGTAATGATAGAAGCTGGTCATAATTGTGTATCTTGCAGAGGTGTAAAGCATCAAGGTGCAAGTATGAAAACAAGTAAATTAAGTGGCTCTTTTATGGATGAAGATTCAGCAAGAGCAGAATTTTATGAATTTTGTAGGGGATATAAATGTTAAACGCAAAAGAAATTTTAGAAGAAGGACTTATTGTTTTAGATAAGTCGTATGGAGCTCCTGCTCAAGTCGGATATGACTTAAGTGCGAAGGAAATTAGAAAGACTGGTGGATCTATCGGTCATGTATTAACTGACAAAACTATAGTAGGTGATTTAGTTGATATCGAGTTAGATATTGTAAACGGTAGAGAGGGATGGTTATTATCTCCAGGTACTTACGATATAACTATGAATGAAGGATGTAATATTACTCCTAATAGAACTGCTATGGTAAGACAAAGATCATCGTTGTTGAGGAATGGTGCTATAATTGCTAGTTCTATTTTTGATCCTGGATTTTATACTGATAATATCGGAACTGTTATGATTGTAACTAACGATTTATTTATAGAAAAAAATGCTAGAGTAGCTCAAATGTACTTTCATGAAAATAATGAAGGTGAACTATATGATGGGCAATTTCAAAATGATAAACAGAGAAAGTAATGAGACATCCAGATCCTAAATTACATCAGCTAATAAGTTTTATTAAGTCAGGTATTCGTATCGCAGGATACGTATGTATACCTTTTAGTATTTTAGCTGCTGTTATATTATTAGTTACAAGTGAAGCAATAGGTATAATCGAAGAATTAGTATAAGTGTATCAAAGTATTTACATAGATAGAAATAAACGTAAAGTTCATTTATGGGATGATAGAGAAGGCTATACAGTTGAATCTCTAAATCCTTATTTGTATGGGTATGTAAAAGATCCTCGAGGAGCTAAAAAAGCTATCGATGGTAAATGGGTTCGTAAAATTAAAGTTACTAAAGAAGTTGGAGAAGCTGCAAAGCATCCTGAAACTCAACACTTATATTATGAAACTGATGTACCTTTAGAAACTAGAGTTTTAATCGATAAGTATGGAGATACCGATGAACCTAGTACCGGTCATAGAGAAATGAATTTCGATATTGAGACCGAGATACTTCATGGGTTTCCTGACTGGCAGAATCCTATAAATAAGATTACTGCTATTGCTTGGCATGAAAAGTTAGCAGATGAATATTGCGTTTTAGTTCTCGATGAAAATAATAGAGTTGAGAACTCAGTTAATAGTAACGTAGAAATATTGAGTTTTGCTACTGAAGAAGGGTTACTAGAAACGTTTATCGAAAAGTTTCAGCAAATTCAACCTCATATTATGACTGGTTGGAATATTGAAGGCTTTGATATACCTTACCTACTAAATCGCATATCCCGTGTTCTCGGGGGAGGCGCGGAAAGGGCATTAAGCCCCGTTGGTCGAATAAACTATAGAGAAGGTATAGGTAAATGGTTTATTGAAGGTGTATCTATACTAGATTATATGCTTTTATATAAAAAATTTACTATGGGTGAACAGCCTTCATATCGATTAGATGCTATTGGTAGACATGAAGTAGATTTAGGTAAGATTGAATATGAAGGTAATCTAGATGACTTATTTGAAAAAGATATCAATAAGTATATAGATTATAACTTGAATGATGTTGAGATTGTAAAACGTTTAGATGATAAGCTTAAATTTATCGATCTATGTAGAACTATATGTCATAAAGGTCATATTCCTTATCAGCAAATTCATATTACTTCTGCGTATCAAGAAGGAGCTATATTAACACATACTCGTAGATTAGGTATTGTTACTCAGAATAAGCCTTACAATGTAGTAAAAGAAAATAAATTTTCTGGTGCTTATGTAAAAATACCTAACCCGGGTCGTTATGAATGGATATATGATTTAGATCTAACTTCTCTATACCCTTCTATTATTATGACTCTAAATATATCTCCTGAAACTAAACTAGGAGTTATAGATGATTTTAGTACTGAAGATTGGAGAGCTCAGAAAGAAAGAGAATGGACTTTACATATTGGCGGGAAATATAAAAAACTATCTACTAAAGATCTTCAAGAATTACTATCTATGGAACAGTGCTCTATTGCATCTAATGGTGCAATATATAAAACTGAACGAGCTGGGCTGATTCCTTCGATATTAGATAGATGGTTTGATGAAAGAGTAGAATATAAAAATCTACGTAAAAAGTATGAGAAAGAAGGCGATGAAGCTAAAGCTGCTTATTTCGATCAACTTCAATATACGACTAAAATTCTACTTAATAGTATGTATGGTGTATTAGGTAATAAGACGTTTAGATTTTTTGATATAGATAATGCAGAAGCTGTAACACTTACAGGTCAGCAACTTATTAAAGCTACAGGTGAATTTGGTAGTAAATTTTATAATGATGAGTTAGGAACAGATAATAAAGATTACTGTATTTATACTGATACTGATTCTGTTTTCTTTTCTGCTAAACCTCTTATATTACATAGATATCCTAATATAGATCATGAAGATAAATCTGCTATGACGAAAGCTATATTTCCGATTACTGAAGAGGTTCAAGATTTTATTAATCGTATGTATGATCTATATGCTAAACGTATTCATGGTGTTACAGAGCATAGATTTGATATCAAGCAAGAAAATATTGCTAAAGCTGGAATTTGGATTGCTAAAAAACGTTATGCTCAATGGGTTATAAATATAGAAGGTCATACTGTTGATAAACTAGATGTTAAAGGTATTGATGTTGTAAGATCTAACTTTCCTACTGCTATGAGAACTTTTATGGCTGATGTATTGAAAGGTATTTTAGAAAATAAAACTCAAGATGCTATTGATGAAATGGTTTTAGATTTCAAAGATGAAATGAAGAAGATGGATATAGGTGATATTGCTAAATCTACCGGTGTTAAGAATATTGAAAAGCATATATTCAAAGATCAAGATAATTTGATAGAATTATCAAAAGGAGCTCCTGCTCATGTGAAAGCTGCTGTAGCATATAATAATATGTTACGTAGAACTAATAATACTCAGTTAGGAGAAATTAGAAGTGGTGATAAAATAAAATGGGTATACTTACGTCAGAATCCTTTCGGGCTAGGAGCTATAGCTTTCAAAAATTATGATGATCCCGATAACGTAAAAGATTTTATTAAGAAGTATATCAATTATGAAATGATATTTACAAGAGAGTTAAATAATAAATTAGGTGCGTTTTACAGTGCCATGAAGTGGGGTGATATACCTACTGAATCTATGAGACAAGTACATAAATTTTTTGACTTCTCGTAGGTATTTTGAGTAAAGTTTCGTATATTTATATTATGATAGAGTTTTTAAGACATTTATTCGGGTTTTGTGGGGATACTTGGCATCCTAACATCTTTCATATTTTAATGGGAGCACCCGGTGTTAGTTATGCGGTTTATAAAATAAAAAATTGGTTACAATATGACAAAGATAGAAAAGACTAAACTTTTAGGATTTATTAGTAGATATGCGTTAGGTGGTAATGTCGAATCAGTAAAATGGAAAACTGGTCCTGATAATATTATTACTAATTTTGTATCAACTGATAAAACGTTGAAAGGTAAAATAGAGACTAATATTACTGGTATTCATGATGATGAATTTGGTATATTTGAAACGTCTCAATTAATTCGAATGCTTTCTATACTCAGTGAAGATATAGAAATAAATACTAGTAAAACTAGTTTAATGTTCAAAGATAAATTTACGGATTTTTCATATGTATTAGCTGATCTGGATGTAATACCTAAAGTCCCTTCATTAAAAATGACTCCCTCTTTTACTGCTACTATTAAGATAAATGATAATTTTATTAATAGATTTGTAAAATCTCATGGAGCACTTCCTGATAGTGATTTCTTTACTATCGAGTCAGATGTGATAGGTAGAAAGATTACTTTTGGTTATTCTAATACGAATACTAATAGAATTAGTTTTGATATCGATACTGAAGATGATATACAAACTATTCACTTCTCTTCTAATCTTGTAAGAGAAATAATTGTTGCGAATAAAGGTACCGAAGGTACTTTAGAAATAAGCCCGGTAGGGTTAGCTAGAATAAAGTTTAATAATACGCTACATAAGTCAGAATACTTATTAGTTAACAAACAAATTGATGGAGAATAAAGTTATGTTTAATCCAATTGGAGAAAAAATTATTGTAAAATCTTTAAGTTCTAACGAACAAACTGAAGGTGGTGTAATCTTACCAGATATTGCACAAGAAGATTCTACAAGAGGTGTTGTAGTAGCTGTTGGACCTGGAGCTGTAATGATCGATGGTTCACGCTGTGATATGCAAACCAAAGTTGGCGATATAGTAGTATATCCTAAATTTGGTGCTAAAAAATTAGAGTATAAAGGTGATGAATACCTTATATTAAAAGAGATAGATATTTTAACTATTTTAACAGAGGAGAAAAATGATGAGTAAAAATTTAGATTTCGGAGCTGACGCTCGAAAAGACTTATTTAATGGTGTTGAGAAATTAGCTAATGCAGTTTCTGCAACGTTAGGACCTAAAGGACGAAATGTAGTTCTAGAAAAATCTCATGGCGAATACCATTCTACAAAAGATGGTGTTTCAGTAGCTAAAGAAATTAACTTAAAAGATCCATTAGAAAATGCTGGTGCGCAAATGGTAAAAGAAGTAGCTAATCAAGTAAATGATGAAGCAGGTGATGGTACTACTACAGCTACCGTTCTTGCACATTCTATTCTCAAAGGTGGATTTAGAAAAGTAGAGAACGGATATAGTCCTATTGAATTAAAGAGAGGAATGGATATTGCTGTAAAAAATGTTATCGCTAATGTTAAAGAACAGTCTAAAGATGTAAGTAGTAATGATGAGATTTATCAAGTCGGTAAAATATCAGCTAATAACGATGAAGCTATTGGAAAATTAATTTCTGAAGCTATGGATACTGTAGGTACTGATGGTGTTATTACAGTAGAAGAATCTAGAACTGCTGATAACTCGCTTGAAACAGTAGAAGGGTTGCAATTTGAAAGAGGCTATCTATCTCCATACTTTATTAATAATCAATCTGAAATGGTTGTGCAGTTAGAAAATCCTTATATTTTACTATACGATGGAAAAATAACTTCTATCAAACCTTTAGTAAAAGTTTTAGAATATTGTATTGGTAAAAATACACCATTACTTATTATAGCAGAAGATGTAGAAGGTGAAGCGTTAGCTGGGTTGATTGTTAATACTGCTAGAGGTACTCTTAAAGTAGCAGCAGCTAAAGCTCCTGGATTTGGAGATAAGCGAACTGCTAATCTTGAAGATATTGCTGTACTTACTGGTGCAACTGTTGTATCAACTAAAAAAGGTATGAAACTTGATAAAATTACAGGTAGTGAATTTGGTACTTCAAGGTTGGTTACTATGAATAGTAAAACTACAACAATTATTGATGGTGCGGGTAAAGAAGAAGATATTGAAACTAGAATTAATGAAATCCAAACATTAATTGATAATTCAGAGTCTGCTTATGAAACTGAAGGCTTACAAGAGCGTTTAGGTAAACTAGCAGGAGGAGTTGCTATTATGAGAATAGGTGCTGAATCTGAATTAGAGCTTAATGAGAAGAAAGATAGAGTTGAAGATGCTCTTGCAGCTACTAGAGCAGCAGTAGATGAAGGTATTGTACCTGGTGGTGGAGTTGCATTAATGAGAGCTGTTCAAAATCTTGGTAGAAAGGATAATACTAAATTAGAAAATGAAGATCAGAAAGAAGGATATAAACTTATTTTAGATGCTTGTAAATCTCCGTTTAATATTATACTAGAAAACGCAGGAATGAAAGGTGATGTAATTTGGACTATGCTAGCTCCATGTAAAGCTGAAACAGGATGGAATGTAAGAGAAAACGATTCATGTGATATGTTTGAAGCTGGTATTATTGATCCTACTCGTGTTACTAGAACTGCTCTTGAAAAAGCTGTATCTGTAGCTGGAACAATGTTAATTACTGAATGTGTAGTTACTAATAATCCTGAGGAAAAAAAAGATGATTTACCTGCAGGAGGATTTGGAATGATGCAATAATTTTCTTATATTTAGATTATGATAAATACAGAAAATACTTTGTGGGTTGAAAAATATAGACCCGTTGAATTAAAAGATTATATTGGTAATGATTCTATAAAGAGTAAGGTAGAGGTATATCTAAAAAATGGTGATATACCTCACCTACTCTTATATGGTAAAGCTGGTACAGGTAAAACTACTTTAGCTAAACTAATAATAAAGAATATAGAATGTGATTATATCTATATAAATGCTTCAGATGAGAATAATGTAGATACTGTTAGAAATAAAATTAGAGAGTTTTCTAGTAGTGTTGGATTTAGTCCTCTTAAAGTTGTTATATTAGATGAAGCTGATTATATGACTCCTAATGCACAGGCAGCATTAAGAAATATAATGGAAACTTTCTCTAGACATACAAGATTTATTTTAACTTGTAATTATGTTGAAAAGATTATAGATCCGGTTCAGAGTAGATGTCAAGTGTTTGGTGTTACTCCTCCGTCTAGAAAAGATGTTGCTGAGCGTTTATTATTTATTACGGAAAGTGAAACAATTATCCAAGATAAAGAAGCTATTGTAACTATCGTTAATTCTACTTATCCTGATATTCGTAGATCAATTAATGCTTTACAGCGTCAGATTGTAGATGGTAAAATAGTTATAGATCAAGCATCTTTACTAGAGATGGATTATATGACTAAAGTTTTAGATGAACTAAAAACTGGTAAATCGTTTACCAAGATTCGTCAAATTATTGCTGATAGTCAAGTTAAGAACTTTGAAGATATGTATAGATATCTTTTCGATAATGTAGATGAATACGCTGATGATGTTGCTGCTTGTATTCTTATACTTGCTGAAGCTCAATATCAATCTGCATTCTCAGTTGATAAAGAGATTAATATTATGGGAATGTTTTATAAACTAATACAGGAGTGTAAATAATGCAAAGAGACGAGCAAGGATTAAACGTAAATATAAATCCTAATGACTTAGAGGATGTTGTTTGTGAGAAATGTGGTTCACAATGTTTTGAACCTACATTTTTATTTAAGAGATTATCAGCTGTACTTTCACCTTCCGGTAAGGAAACTATGATACCTATGCAAATTTATAGATGTGCTGATTGCGGTCATATAAATGATATATTTTTACCTAAAGTACCTTCAATAAATGAGTAAAACAATTTTTCAACATATAGCTAATGTAACTCATATTAAAGCTGATCATAAGACTTATTCAGAATCTGATTGGAAGTCTTATAATCCTTATATGATGAATAGATGGCTATCTATGCATAAGCATTATACAGGAGTTTTAGACCATGTACAAAAATATTATTCATTACCTAAAAAGTTACATTATAAAATGCTTTGTAGTCTGTTACCTAAACAAAAGGTATTTATTAGATATATTAAAGGTAAAAAAGTTGCTAAATCGAAATAAATTTCGTATATTTAATAAAAAATATAAATTATGAGAATAGGATACGCATGTGTAAATATGGGGTTAACTGGTCGACCGAAAAAATTAGGTGGACCGATTACTACCTCTAGAACTGCTCGTAAAGCTACTTGGTGGCCTGATAATTATCAGCTACTTGGTGAACGAGCTTTGATGAATGCTAAGGATTTGTTAACTTATCTTAAGTGGAACGAAGAGCATGGAATAAAATTATTTAGAGTAGGTTCAGAACTTATACCTTGGCACGATCATTACGAACTAAAGAAGTTGCCTCAATATAATGAGATAAAAAATGCTTTGTTTGAAGCAGGTGAATATGCTAGAGAGCATGGTCATCGTTTAACTACTCATCCTGGACCTTTTACTGTACTAGGCTCTCCTAATCCTGATGTAGTTAAGAAATCTATTATTGGATTAGAACGTCATAGTGAGATGTTTGATATGATGGGTTTTGAACCTTCGTTTGAGAATAAGATAAATATTCATATAGGTGGTATGTATGGCGATGCTCAAGCTACTGCCGATAGATGGATTAAGGC
>Ga0098042_1000040_pt1 | contig 39410 bp, 57 predicted proteins | sample 9_EtaG_FD_75066 | JGI IMG/M metagenome (GOLD analysis project Ga0098042, IMG submission 75066) | Marine viral communities from the Subarctic Pacific Ocean - 9_ETSP_OMZ_AT15188 metaG | ecosystem: Environmental > Aquatic > Marine > Oceanic | place: Pacific Ocean | collected 2015-01-10
AATGGTAGAAATTAAGCATACAAGAACGATGCAAGATGCTTCAGGTAATGATGTAGAAGTAGTAGATTACACTGATGTTCAATTAGTGGATGATGTTATATCACAAGCAGAAGCAAGAAAAGCTAATTTAGAAGCACAAATTGCTGAGTGTGAAGCAGAATTAGCAGACTATATAGCAATAAGAGATGCTGAATAATGATTGGCTATCTTATTAGATTAATTAATCATATAAAGGGTGAATAATGGCAGTAAGTAATACAAATGTGTCATTGAGAGCTGAAATTGGCAATGCTTGTAGAGTTTCACAAAATACAAACATTAGCTTAGGGTCATTAATGAGTGGACTTTCAGTAGGCGGCATACAACATACTTACGCAGCCCAGTTAAGTGGACCAGTCCAAGACTTTGAAAAGTTTGGTGGTAGCAACAATCCATTACAAAGTACACCTAATACAGCTCTAACTGCACTAAATAGGGCTGCAATAGGTAATACACCACATCACATGAGCCACGCAATCGGTGGATTCCATGAAGCTGGTGGTGGACCAGGTCAATAATAATGCTTTGTAGAGAGAAAACACTTGACATAGAAGAGAAAAAAATAGTATTTTATACAGGTGAGGTACATAAAAGCTATACTCATAGTACTATTACTTACTTTAAAAGGAGAAACAATGGGCGTAAATAACAAACAAATTAAAAGTTTAATTAAAGATGTTTGTGTCCAGATGGGAGACAAGTATGCAAAAAAAGAAGCATTGGACATCGTATATGCTACAGGGCTTGTGGAGAGCAAGTACGAATATATCGAACAAATTGGTAAGGGTCCTGCAAGAAGCTTTTGGCAAGTGGAGCCCAGCACAGCCGTCGACAATTGTAAAAACTTTATATCATCTCGCCCTGAATTGCTTCAGGCATCTGCTGATATTCTTGGGATTGACCCTTATTTTTTCATTGATGCTAACATTGATGATTGGGATTGGATTCTTCGTACTAACATCAGCGCTGGTATATTACATTGTAGAATTAAGTACTGGCGTATACCAGAACCAATTAAAGAAGGCGAAGAAGAATTAGCAAAGTATTGGAAAAAACACTATAACACAGAAGAAGGTGCTGGTAGTGTAGAACATTTTCTAGAATTAACAGAAGGTAAATTATAATGGCAACATTTTCACAAATTATTAGACAACTTGCTTCTGAACAACAGTTGGGAACGAAAGAAACAGGAGCTTCATTAGGAATGTCAGCTCAAGATTCTACAGATTTAATTAAAGAACTAGATAGGAAGTATAGAGAGGCTGCTCAAGATACTACTTCTCAGTTTTCTGATTACAGCAGAAAAGGTAAAGCACTGGACACAGCTACAACCTTAATAGGATTAGTAAATCCTTTGGCTGCAGCTGGAATAGGATTTCTTGGAAAAAGAGCAAGAAAAAAACCTAAGTTTAAATTAGATATCTCTAAGGCAGCTCCGGGGTTTGAAGATAGACTTTTTGGGAAACAAGCTGGAGAGGACTTAACTTCTGCTATAAGAGGAACAAGAAAGCTAACATCAGATGCTTTAAAAGGCTCTTTGTTCAACGATGCAGTAGGAACTCTTACATCTTTGTTTAGTTCATATAGTCTAGGAAAAGGTCTTGGTGCGATAGATAAAGAATCTACGTTTGGAGATTTTTTAAGACGTCAGGTTAAAAAAGGTACAAAAGACAAAGTAGAAGATGTAACTGTAGACGCATCTTTAGGTCTTTTAGACACTGACTCATTTAATGTTTTTAGAGACCAAAATTTTGGTTTAGGAACTAGAAGTTTATACAATATATATACAGACACAGATGTAAATTACAGAGAGGAATCAGAAGGTTTATAATATGGCAATAGATTATACAACATTAGCAGAAGATTTACAAAAAAGAGGAGTAACAATGGATGCTCTTCGTGACCCGGGTGCAAGATTTGGATACGGAGCAAGCACTGATTATGGTCAATTTTTTACACCATTTGATATAGAGGGATACAATCAAGGTTTAGAAGCTCTTAAAGGATTAGAGCAATCCTTGATGGGAGGTATTGAACAACAGTTTGGTTTCAGAGGTGAGTCAGCAAGAACTGGACAACAATCAAGTCTTCAAAAGATAGACGAGCTAGGAGGACCTATGAGTGTTTCTGGAGGAGCTAAAGACAGATTAAAAGCTTTTGCAAGAAGACAAGGTTCTGAAAATTATACAGATTTAGTAAGGCAAACAGAGTCAAGAAGAACTTCAACCGAAGAACAGCTGGGTAGTCAGTATGCTCAATTAACTGGATTGCTAACATCGTTCTTAGGAGATGCTTCTGGAAGAGCTCTACAAATAAGACAATTTGACCCTGCCCAAACAGGAGAAAGCCAAGGAAGAATGACTACTCAACAAGATATAGATAGATTTATGAATCAACTACAAGGAGATTCTAGAATGGGGTTTGAACAACAAGCTATGCAGTTAGTAGGAAGTCCTTATCAGCAGTTGATAGATTTATTCTCTCAATATCAATCTGGTTCTCAAGGCGGAGGAATGTATGGCTAGGAATCCTATTAATCCAGCAAAGAGAAATGTTTCTTTAACAGATGAAGCTTTATCAGATTTTGATAAATTTATGCAAAGGTTTGCTCAGTCAGAAGCAACTGTGCAAAGACAAAAAGAAATAATAGATTCTTTAGACCAATCAAATAAAATTAAAAAACAAGAATCTGACGACAGAATAAAAAAAAACAATATACAAACTTTTGAAAACGATTACTATAACCCTATTATAGAAAATTCTAATTCTACAAATTTAAAAGATTTGCTTTTTAATCAAAAACTAATAGGCATGAGAGATGATGGAACTTCTGTTTATGATGCAAAAAGAGCTGGTTTAGTTGGTGCAGGTGGAATGAACGATTATGAGTCTGGAAGAAAATTAAGCGAAATGTATGATAATCAAATCGCTGCCAGAAAAGAGTATCAAGGGATTGAAAGAAATTTAAGAAATGTAAATATTAGCAATGAAGATGCTAGTGCATTATTTGACAAAGCATACAAGTATAATTCTGAAGGTATAGTAACAGATTCAGAAATGAATGAAATATATGGACTTATGGCAGACAGAAGAGTTCCAGGATTCTTTGAACCTAAAGAAAGCGCAGCTACAGGAGCTTTAACTAAAGCTGGAGCTGCAAGTAATTATTCTGCTATATCTAGAGATTATACAAATTACTTAGACAACTTTACTCCTACTCCGGAAAATATAGGAAAATATGTTCCTCAAGAATTTCAAAGTATTTATGAATTAGGTAGAGGTGGAGCAGACCTTGGAAAAGACCAAGAAATTTATGATAACATAGATAGTTTCTTTAAGCAAGCAGCTTTAGATGAAGCAAATTCTCTTTTTTATAGAGCTGTTATCGGAGAAAGAAGTAAAGAAATTTTTGCTATGGCAGACCCTTTAACTAAGAAAAAGATGTTTGAAGAGTTGGGAGGTCTTGCAATAGAAACTATGCCAGAGTTAAAAAGATTAAAAAGAAATCAGATAGGTCCATATCTTGAAAACAATAAAGAGGTTAAGGACAGGCTTGTTGAAAAATTAACAGATGCTTTAGGTCCTTATGAAGGATGGAAAGACTTATTAGGAAATAAAGACGTTAGACTTAGAATAATAGAACTAGATACTCAATAACATGTCAGACCAAAACAACATAAGTTTTAGCTCTGTTCTGCCTATAGGAGCAGAAACAACAAATATTCCTGATATAGATTTTTCTAGCGTACTAAATCCCGCAATACAAGACTCTTCTTTTGATATAGAAAATATATTAATATCTAATCAATCCTTTAAAGATACAGCAAAACAAATTGCTAAGAATAAAGAAAAAAACGCAATATTTAGAGAAAACGTAAGAAGCTTTGCAAATCAAGTTTTACCTGAAATTGCGTTAGATATGTACAATCAAAGTACAGAAGGTGTTGCTTTGGCTGCTATGAGAGGAGAACCTGTCTTTTCAACAGAAAAATCTAGAGGACTACCAACTTCTTTGTATTACGATGTGATAACAGGATTAGGAAGTATGGTTGGTTCACCTACTGATATAGCTGCAATTTTTACTGGAGGTAAATTAGGTCAGCAACTTTACAAGTTTGGAGGTAAACAAGCCTTTGAAGCAGGAGTAAATTGGTTATCTAAAAAAAATCTTATACAACCTGGTTTAAAAAAAACAATTGAAAAAGACGTAGGAAGGTACGCTCTTACAACTACTGGAGCTTTTGCAGCAAGGGACCCTCTTTACTACGGAGCTCTTGAAATAGCAGATAATATATCTACAGTATCTAACCTAAAATCAATACCAGACCCTGAAATATTTATATCTTCTTCCGGAGATAGGCTGATAACTTATCCTGGATACAGCGACAGAGTATCTTTATTGGAGCAAGAGGCTTACAATAAACAGGTAAATAATGAAACTTATTTTAAAAATAAAATTAAGGGTAAAGCTGGTCCTATAAATTTAAGAGAAGAGAAAAAGGGAGTTCCTTTAGATGTTGCTTTTACCATTGACAGAGAAAATCAATACTTTAATTTAGGAAAACAAATAAGAACTGGAGAGGAATCTCCTATGACACCAAAAGAAGTACAAGCGCTTATGGATAAAGTAAACCAATATGAAGACAAAGATTCTAGATATTTTGTTGCTTTGAGTGAAATTGTGAATAACGCAGATTTATCAAAAGCTTTTTCTGCTGCTGGAGTTTTCTCTAGTATGACTGGAGCTAGATTAGGATTTAAATACCTACCTAATCCAAATCAAATTAGAAAAGGATTGCTTGGAAGAACAGATTATACCGGTCCTTTAACTAAGCCTAGAGGGTTTGCAGTAACAACAGGTGGTGAAATATCTTCTGCTATTGTAAGTCATCCTTTCTATTATGGAGAAGGAATGCCAGACTCTATTGACTTAAGTTTGGCTGCTGGAGTTGTAATGGCATCAAGAATACCTGGATTTCTAGGAAAACAAGCAAGACAAGCTGCAACTAAATATAAAGAAAGACCTAGAACAGGACCTATGTCTGAGGCTATGAAAAGAAAAGTAGCAGAAGCTCAGGACGCAGAAGTTATTGATGTAGATAAGCTAGTAAAAAAATCTAAAGATAAGAAGGGAAAAAATTTAGAAGTAGAATTAAAGAAAAATGAAACTAGCCCTATTGTTGTAGGCTCTATGGAATTGTTAAGTCCTGAAGAAATGGCTATAGTGGTTAAATATTCTGGTTTGGGAGAAAATGCAAAAAGAAGAATGAATGATATATATGAGTTAGTTCAAGACCCTATTATTGCCCTAAAAGACGCTCAAAAATTAAAACTAGGAACACCTATATTTGAAAGAACTAAAGATGGAGAGTTAATTTTTGCTGGAGAATCTGTTAGTGATACAGACCAAATCATTAGAATGTTAAACAGAAATGACCTGCCTGGAGGTATGGCTTCTGGAAACTATGTAGACCAACCTATTTTAGGTATTAAAAAAGGTTTTGAAGTCGTAAAAAATAAAGGTAGAACAAGAGAGTTTTTAAAAGAATCCGGCATTAACAAAGTAGAAGTTCCTTTAGGTGTAAATGCAAAAATAATTAGAGATAGCATGAAAGTCGTTGGAGACGATATTGTGTTTGATGTTCAGGTTGGAAGAAGTATTTATGCCTTAGATTCAAAAAATGCTGATTTGTTTTTAAAACATTACACAGCTCAACCTTTATTAAAGTATAAGTTTGAACACAATAATAAAGGAGTATTTTCTAAGCCTTTTGCTATGACAAGAATTAGAAGAAAAGCATTAAGAGCTTTAATAAGAGACGAGTCTAATGATGCGTTTCCAGCTTCGATATTAGGAGATTACAGACAGGCAATTGCTGTTATAGCTTCTGATTTGAAATACGACAAATGGTTAAAAGCTTTAAGTGCAACTCAAAATAAGTCAGGAAATCCATATTTAAAACCTATTAAAGTAAAAGACTTATCTGACATTGAAATGAAACTTGTGACAGAAAGAATTCAAGATATTAGAGCTATAAGAAGCAGAACAGATTTTGTTATAGACCAATTAGAGGGAAGCAACCTAAGACTTATAAATCCTATTACAAAAGATAACGAAGTTATAAACATAGCTGCTCCAATTATGTCTGAGTTAGGAAACCAACTTACATCTCCTGCTGCAAAAAGTTTAGGTGGACTTATATCTGCATCAGATAGAAATATCGTGGGTAGAGTTACTAATGATATTGTTGACTTACAACTTGCATTAGGTATGGATAAAGAAGTACTGTCTGCAAAGAAACTAGTTCCAACATTTTTAGGTAAAGCAGTTGGTTACAATCCATTTAGAAATAAGCTTGCAGAAAATTGGATTACAGGTAAAAAAGAAATAATTTTATCTGATGGAAAGTCTTATAAAGGTTTTGACGACTATTTAAAATTAGATGCTAATCCAAAGCTTATTAACAAATGGAAATCGCAAGTTAAAAAGATAAATGCAAACCCAGAAAGATATGGATACACTGCAGAAGAAATAAACTTTTTAAATTTTAGGATAAAAGCCATAGAAGGTATTAAAAGAATTATGGATGACATAGCTGGAAGAGCTTTATCTGTTGGTATACAAATGCCTGGTATAAAAAAATATTACATGCCATTTGTTATGGAAAAGCAATACAGAGATACTATATATAGCTCTATGAAATCATTAAACGAAAAAGTTTCTGACATTTTAGGAGCAGGGGTTCTTGCTAAAAATAAAGATGATATTTCAAAAAATTTAAGCGCAGCAGACAAAGAACTGTTTATTAAAGAAATTGAAGGCTGGATACAAGGATTAAACGCGTCTAAAGATAAGTATAAAAATGGTACTGCTACAGCTTGGACTGCTACCCTGAAAAAGTTAAAAGAAACTCCTGGTAACATTGGAGAAATACCAGAGTTAGATGTTTGGTTGGCATTAAATACATCATTGTTTAACGATGGATTTAAAAAATATGGACACTTAGAAAAGAAAAGAACATTAGGTAAAACTTCAGTAACGAATGTAGATGTTACTGCTGCTATTATGAGAAGTAAACTAGACTTGCTAGATAATAATTTAGCTACTTTGTATACAGATTATATTTTAGGCTCAAACAAAAGAATAGAACTTGTAAGAACTTTTGGAGTAGAAGGTAATCTATTTAACAGACTTTTAAATCTAGTTCCTGAAGATGATATGTTGCAAGGGCCAATACCTGGTCTTATTAAATCAAGAGAAATAACAGGTTTTGGCTTACTACCAGATGACCCTATGATAAAAGAAGGATTGCCTCCTAATCTTGTTTCTACTCAAAGAGATGCTTTGAGAGTTATTAAAGATGTTCTTACCGGAGAAAGCCAATATAGCAGGTCTCATCAACTTAGTTCTTTCTTTGAAACATCGGCAAATCTTATTTTTACAACTAAAATATCTTTAGGTACAGCTATTATTCAAAATATGTTTCAACCTTTTATATCTTACGTTCCAGACTTAGGTATTTGGAGCGCTACTAGAGGTGGTATAAATTATTTTATAGACCCTAAGGTTGGAGATTTGGTTTTAAGAGCTGGTCCTTCACAACTTTCTCTTGTTGATGATTTAGTTCCTGGTGTTCGTTCATTAAGAATTAGTTCTACAAGAATTATAAATCCTAACGATTCACTTATTCAAAAGTTTATGAATGAATTGAGTTTAGGAAGTGCTACACAGGCTTTAGGTCAGCCATTTATGTATGTTAACTTGCAGAACAAAATATTGGCAGCAGCAGCAGCTGATGACTATATTAAAAAGATGGCTAAACTATTAACAGATGACCAAACTTTAGGAGATAAAGCAGAATTATTTTTTGGATTGTTGACAGTTAAAGATAAACAACAATACGGTAGAAACAAACTATTTTACAGGTTTGGACTAGACCCTGATGAGGTTATTAAATTTGCTCCTCAAATTATAAGCGGAACTTTTGGACCAAGCAAAGCAGAGCAAGCCTTTGCTGTAAAATACAAGAAAGCTCTAGAAAACTACTCACAATTATCTCAAGCTGGTAGAGAGTTTATGTTAGATAGTTTTTCTCAGAATGACCCTAACGCTAGACAGATAAATCTTTTTAAAAGATGGGCTAAGAGACAGGCTTTCATGATGAAAGATATTTATGACTTTGAGATGGCTAATGGAAATTATTTAATACCTGCTACTATGGCTGGTTCAGGAGTATTCGGAGGATATTTATCAGCGAGAGGAATAGAGATTGTAAAAGATTGGGCTGCAGGAGAACAAGATATAAGAGGTGAAAAGTATCAAAGAAATATTTCATATAGAGAACCAATGCCTAAATTAAGAGATGTATATAAAGGAGAAGACAGATTTTATATGGAAGACCTGGTAAATGCGACAATTACCGGAGGTCTTTTTGGGATGGCTGGAGATATTGTTTTAGGAGACCAGCCTTTTGATGCGTTGAAATTTGCAGTTTCTCCTGCTGGATGGGGAGACCTTGAAAGAGCTGGAAGACTTTTTAATGACTTAGCTATTAATGCTCCTATGAATCAGGGAACTGATTTAAACAGAATTATAAGAAAAAATCTTAGAATAGCTGCTCAGGGAGCTGGAGGTATTCCTAACAACTTCTTTAAAAGAGTTAATTATGAACCTTGGGAAGGTCCGGTTGGTAAGATGATAGGAGAAACAAGAGCTCCTGTTCAAGATGATATTAATTTAATTAAAGCTCAAAGAAATAGAATAGTTAGCGATGTGGTAGATTTATCTCTAAACTATAGAATTACAGAAAAGGAAAGTGTTAAGAGAAAAATAAATAATAAAATTACAGAGTGGAACAATTCTGCCTCTGCTAATAAGTATTGGAATGGACAAGGATTAAATCCTTATGCTATATACTATGTTAGAGACATTATAGATTCAGGTAAAGTTACTGATGAATGGATAGATAAAATGAACAGCGCAGAAGATGTTTATAAATTAAAATCCTCAGATATTATGAGACAATCAAAAAGATAAAGGATAAGTTATGTCAGATAAGATAACAATCAAAGACTATTTAAACTACTTTGGCAACAAAAGCGCTGAAGCAGATAGTCTTGTTCAAAATTTAAATAGACAAATAGAAGACCAAAGATTTGGTACCATTAAACCTAAAATGACTTACATGCAAAAAGTAAAAGCATTTAATGATGACCCTATGAATCAAATGATTATGGGTTTAGTTGAACCGGGCGGTGGATTAAAAACTGTAGGTAAAGGTCTTGCAAGAGGTGGTAAAAATATAATAGATATTTTAAGAGAAGCTCTTGGGATTGGTAGAAAAGAAATGGGCGACGTTCTATCTAGATATAAAAGAGGAGTTCAGCCTGACTTTGTTACTACAAACAGGGTGGCGAAAGAAGGTCAACAAGTTATTCCTAATTTAATACAGCCAAAAGTTTCTGTTAACAAACTTGTTAAAGCAGAAGGTCCTTTTAAAAATTTACAAGAAGCAAGTGTAGGAAAATATTTTCCTAGCACAGATGTAAATCTTGCAAGTCCTAAAAAAACTAAAGAAATAACTTTTGAAGATTTGTATAACAAAATTGCAAAACAGATGGACGACGCGGCTCAACTAACAGACGAGTATGACCCTCTTGTCACAGGATTCGAGAGTGTTGAAGATGTTATAAGTAGTTATCCAGAAGATTTTTTAGAGCTTTTTAGAAGAGCCATTGGAAGAAAACCTTCTTCAAAAACTATGGTTGACTTTGCTAAAGAAATGCAGACGAACTTTGGAAAGAAAGTAGAATTTAAACCTAAATATGAATTTAATCCTAAGAAAAAGAAATAAGGTAAGATAAGATGAATAAAAACGTAGAAACACAAAACAGTCAATTAGATACTTTTCAGTCTATGTTAGACGCAGCAGGATTTGTTCCTGGATACGGAGAGCCTGCAGACATTCTAAATGCAGCTATATCTCTTGCAAGAGGAGATAAAGAACGTGCTGCTGTTTCAGCATTTTCAGCAATTCCTTTTTTAGGAGCGATAGGTAGTGTTAAAAAAGGAGAAAAGCTATTTAAAAATGTTAAATTTAAAAAGAGTGAAAAAAGTAAATTGATGGGAACTGATAATGAAAGAGATTATATTTTAGCAGACAAAGATTATGCAGAAGCTTTAAGAGAACCAATGATTGAACTTGGAACAAAGGTTAGAACACAAGTGCCTGAGGTTGATATAAGCAGCGCAGCAACTTTACAAAGAAATATGCGTGATATAATAGAAGAATATCTTTCAAAGGTTCCTGACTATCCAGTAGAAGATTTTATGGAAAAAGATGTTCTTGACATTTTTGAAAGACTCGCAAAAGTTACAAATAAAAAAGACTTGTTTGATGTTTTCAGAAAAGCAGGAAAAAATTAGAAAGGGTCGCCTGGCATTTGCTTGGCGACACTTGCTTCTGCTTCTTCCACAGTATCATACAACGTACAACAATCTGGTGAAAATCCAACCGTTGCTTTTCCAGTTGACCCATACCTATTTTTAGCTACGACTATATCTAGTCCGTACTTTCCATGTCTTGCATTCTCAAAGTTTACAGTCCAAGGATAATGTGTAAATGCTACAATCTCTGCGTCTTGTTCTAAATTACCTGATTCGGCAAGGTCACTTAGTTTAGGAATTCTTTCTGTCCTATACTCTATATTACGATTAAGTTGTGAAACAAGAATAACTGAAATATTCTCAGACTTACACAACCATTTATATCGTCTTGATGTATCACCTATTTTCAACCTTAAATCTCTCATATCATTATTAGGGTATTCAATCAAACCTATATGGTCGTCAATAACGACGTCAGGTTTTATACGTCTAATTTCACGAAAAGTTCCCTCTAAATTTCTTATGTTGTCAAACATAAATAGTTTGTCAGTATACTTTTCTTTAATAATTTCTAAACTTTTTTCAATCTCTAACTTACTAGTGACTGCGTTATGTCTTAACATGTGGTATGTAATACCTTCTGCTTCCATAGCAATAAACTTCTTCATCATTTCAGTATTAGGCATTTCTCTGTTAAACATAACAACCTTTTTGCCAGACAACACAAGATTTCTAGCTATATTGGCAACTGTAGTGGTTTTAGCATTCCCAGGTCGCCCAGCAAAAATGGTTATTTCTCCTCTAGTCATGCCTGATATTATATTATCTATCGGGGCAAAACCAGTGGTAGTTAGGTTGCGTTTGGAGAACAAAGAGTCTTTTGTCATAGACAATAATGTTTCTAAATCAAATTTTTGTCCAGGTTCTAAGTTTAGCAAAGAACTTGTTGTGTCATGGACATCTACTAATAATGTACTTATGTCGTTAGTATCATCAGAGGCTTTACTAGCAATTTGTTGTGATTGCAATACAAGCTTTCTTCTTAGCCAGTCAGAATGAACTTGCTTTGCATAAGACTCTACATTTGCGGTAGTAGGAACCTCTAGTCCTGTTAAGTAATATGTTATTCCTTTTAACTTGCTAGATATGTTTACAACGTCTACTGGTATATTCTCTGACTTTAAGTCTAGTATTGTTTGCCAAATCTTTTTATTTTTTTCTACATAAAAAGCTTCGCTCTCTAAGATATATTCTTTCACTACTTCAAAACATTTGTCATCCTGTATTACAGAACCTAATACTGCTCTTTCTGCATCGTCACTAAATATTCCTAATCCTTGCATTTATGACAAACTCCTTTCACCATAGGTATTGTTTTATATACAGACTGGTCTAAATATCCAGGCTCAAATTTACCATTGTCTTGCATTTCTACAGCCCAAGCCTTTTTGCATAAAGGGCATCTAGTAGGGACTCTAACCATAGAAACGTTTTCATGGCTAGGCTTTTGTCTTTCTGACAAGAAGTGAGGATTTTTTCTGCCTTCTGCAAAAAGTTTATATACTTCTTCATCAAACCATTCTTTGTAATTATCAGGGTCTACCTGTTTAAAATAATTTAGATAAGATTCAAACTCAGCTTTTTCTGAGGCGAACTCTTCCTTTGTCTTATAACTAAAGACACTTCTCATATTTCTCTCCCTATTTTATTTATTAGTTGAGTTGAAAAGCTAGTTGGATTAACTCCAACAAATCTTTATATCGAATTGTTGCGTATATTTCTCCTCTATCTTGTTTGATAAGAGTAATATCGCAATCGTCAGGTGGCAAAAGATAGCTAGCAATAGACTTTCTTACTTTACATTGAACCTTCATTTCTCTTGAAGTAGATTCGTCTAGTAAGTAGTTTATGACTATATCGACTTCAGGAGACATTCCAATGCTTCTACCATCACTACCCCAAGCTCTTTTTGCATTGAAGCCATGAGATTCTGCAATGTCTACACATTCTCTCTCAAATCGATTACCTTTTGCTTTTGATTTACTTGCCATATAAAAATATACTTATTTATTCTCTTCTTAGTCAACTCAAATTTTTTAATTTATCTATGTCAAACTTTTCTGCTATTCTTCTAACAAAATCGTCAAAGACCATGAAAGTGTCTTTCCACTCTCCTTCGTAGTATACTTTAGTTACTACTGTGTTAGCTAACATTATTGATTGCTCAGGGCTTGTGCTATGTGTGGCAATAACCCCAACAGATATTTTCCTGGTCGCTCTCCAGGTGTCGACAATACGTTCTATTACTAGTCTTTGCCCTAATGGAAACGGAGCGTCGTCTTTCTTACAGTCTCCTATTAATAGAAATTTATTGCCCACTTCAAAACAAAAGTCGATATCTGTCGGTGATACAAGCCCATCTTGCAATCCATCAAATATTACCGGTTGTTTAAACCTTTTCTCGTATAAAATTGGTCTTTTCAAAAATTTTCCTCTCGAGAATGCCCCTCTAAGCGATTATAATTACACTTTCGACATAACTGTCGACTAATATGTGTTTCGTCCATAGAAGGGCAACCTCGTGCGTAATTTTAATTTAACACTCTTTTTGGAGGAAAAGTCATGTTTTGCGTGCAATCTAACCATGTAAACCTCAAATCTATAGCGTCATTAATGATACTTATGTTATATCCTTCGTTAATCATCTTAACAACTACTTTTTTTGTAAAAGATGGAAATGCTTTGTATCTAACAAAAGCCTCAGTTGTTGAGGTCATTCCCGTCTTTTCTATTCTCTCTCTTATCTTTTTCTCTTTTAATGTCATCTGATATCTCCCTATAACGTTTCCTTAAAATGTGGACGAGATACTTCTCCTCTCGCCCACTTATTTTCTCTATGTCTTTGAATCCTATTGCGCTAAGTCTTTTAGTCACCAAGACCTCATTGATACCTGGTTGATATCCCATAAGGTCTTGGAAAGACTTCATAATGGCATTCCATTTACTAATGTCCATTAATCGCAAGTTTCACAGAAAGAAGGACCCATTACCGTTGCTGCATTTTTTAAGACATCTTCTTTAGTCACAGGCTCTGTTTTTTCTATTTCTTCAAACTGAGTCTGAAACTGAGTTTTTAAGTTATGTCTTAATTCAATGGTAGCTTCGTCTTCTCCCTCTTTCCTGAATAGTTCTAATATTTCTATTAGTCCCATAGCTTCTTCTTTTGTAAGTATGAAAGAATACTTCATTAGAACGGCAATTCGTCTTCTGTTACTGGTTTGGCAACTTCTCTATTTGATTTAAAGACGTTAACAGCAGTAGGTGTTATTCTTTCTTCTCCTGACTGGTCAGTCCACTTGTCATGAACTACCTTTATAGTCACAGGATTGCCTGAAATATCAGACTCCATAACCATAGGTAATAAATATCTACCTTGGTCGTCTTTCTGCATTTCAAATCCACAAGCTTCTGCAAATATCATATATCCCTTGTTATTTCCTTGGTTGTCTTCAAGTTTAGGATATTTCTTTTTGTCAGGACTCTTAAATCTAAAGTACCCTTTAGACTTGACTTCTCTACCTTTTAAATCAGGATATCTGTCATCGTCTAGTTTATAGGTAGCTTCAAAGATGTCGCTTAGATATTGATTTCTAACAACGATATCTTTTTTAATTGTCAGTTTACTGACTATAGCTTCATATGAACCTTCTTCGATAGTAGCATACTTCTTTCCTGCCGTATCTTCTGAAGGATTATAATAAGCTACATTGTTATCTATGTCGTTTAATACATCGGTAACATCACTCATTTTTCACTCCCAATTAATTTAGACATTACTTTATCGTAATTGTCTTGATTTATCATTCCAGACTTAAGTGCTCTATGCACTTTGTCTGCTTCTTCTTTGTTGTCCATCTCTGCAATAACGTCCATAAGATTATTTACTTGGACATCTCCAAGACTCTTATCTACATATTGCTTGCGATAAACATCGTCTGCTACATTACATAGTCTATTTACTGCAACCTTGAACGCATCTGAGTTAGCAGCTTTTAGGTCATTTCCTAAATCTACATACCCTGAGCCATTTCTAGATACTGCTATTCTATGTGCTGCAACTGAGTCAAAACTACGAGGAACACCTTCGTCCATAACTTTAAGACGTCCGTGAACTACAATAGCTTTATCTCCAAGAGTTTCATATTTTATTACTTCCCAAGACCATATAGGATAATGTTGGTTTAGTCGCCAACGCATATATCCTTCATCTACATAGTCAAAACCATTTCTACTTTTAACTACGTCGCTTGGAGTAGGTTCTTCTGAAACGTGTTGGTGCTTGCGTATCAATACATCATCTTGATTGTTAAGAATTGCTTGGTCGTGTAATACTTCCATAGCATCTCTACCGTCAGTATCTAATGCAGCTTCCAATACTTTACTCATTTATACTCCCATTGTTGTAAGGACATAGACTTCTGACATCGCAATATGCTTGACATTTTCTACCGTCCCAGGTTTGCTCTTTATTACATTTTTGAGGTAAGTTTCCTGTTTCTAAAGCTTTTACAAGCTCATCTCTAGCAGAAAGAAACTTATTCTCTAGTACTTCATCGTCATATTTAGGTACTTCAATCAGGTAAATATGTTTGTCTAGTCCTCTTTCTCGAGCTACTGCTAGCCCGCCATCTCTTAACGTGACTTGTATATACATACTGTCAACGTCATATCCAGATTTATTGAGAAGATATCTATACCAATTTACCTGCCAGCCCCAATCTCCATAGTCTGCTAAACCTTCGTCGCGATACCATTGTTTAATCATTTTAGGAGAACCTTTTTTTCCCCATTTACCGCTCATCTTATATTTAGCACCAGACGGGTCTGGAATTAACTTATATGTCATCCCTAATAATTTAGCGCATTTGTAAGAGCCAGTGTTCTTATAGTCTAACAAGGTATTAGTCTCCTTGTCGTACAAGTCTGCTATACCAGTTATGTCAAACTCTTCTAGCTTTTCTTCTAACATATGTCTTTCGTCTTCGTGTTGTTCTAGTCGAGCGTGATGCATTGTTCCTGCTAGAGAAAATGCTCTATCTTGAGGGTCTATATAATATTCTTTAGTCCTTTTAAGATAAGATTCGCACGCTCCATTTAACAACTCAGTCGTAGACGGCTTCCTATTAGGGTCTCTTTCTTTCGACATTTCAATTAAAGTAGGTAATGACATACCCATTTTAACAGTATCGACATTGCCCTTACTTATATCTTCAAATGATACTTTACTTCCATCGGGGTAAAGAAAACCAATTGCGGGCATTTTTTGTCTCCTTGTTATTTACATAATCTTTCATCAAACTATGTAGTTTATCTTTAATTGACACACCTTCTTTTAACGTCTTGGACTTAAACTTTATCCAAAGTTTCTTGTCCACAACGAAAGAAGTTTGATATCTATCTTTTGTATTTATCATACACAGAATATAGTTAAATAGTTTTACTTGGGTCAAATAAAACTTTAAAACTTTATAAGTCAAGTTTCATAAGTTCTTTATCGACTGAGTCTTTATCATCTTGAGGTATATAATCAAAATAATTACATAATATATTATATCCCTTTTGATATCTTTTATACTGATTAAAGTTTTTATCTACATTTGCTACTGCTTCTGCGTAGTCTTCTTCTAATTTCTCTAAATAAAGAAGTAGTGCGTCTAACTCTTTATCTACTCTTTTAAATTGCTCATATCCTTTACTCATTATTTTCTCCATTTATAGGTTCACTATGTTCGTCTAATTCGTGATTTTCGCCATTATTATAATCAACGATTTCACTATGCCAACCTGCGCCTTTTATGTATACAGTTTCAATTCTATATCCTAGACTATGTAACATAGACGTAGATTTAAGTATGTCTCTTTGTAATCTTATTGCTTTTTTTGCTCTTTTATCCATTTGCCCTCCCTAAGCACAAAATGTCCTAGACTATTATTAACTCTTTCTAAGTCTTGGATTAGTCTGTTCATCTTTTCATTGAATATAATATTATTTTTATTCAAATGACCTTCGTGTTTTATAGACCAAGTTTTGTCTATTATTTCATTACTCATTCTTCCTCCAGTTCAAAGTCTGACCAATCAAGACACTCGCTACATATAGCGATACCAATATCTCCATCTTCTACTAGTTCTGTAATGGCTTTTCCACCACAACATATAGAGGACCAAACCATATCGTCTTTGTCTATCATTTCTACAATACCTTCTTCGTGTTCAATCATCTTTCCCTCACATTGTTCACATTCTTTAACATTAATACTTGGCTCGTCGCCTTCGTGTCTATTGCCACACTTACAAACAACTGTTGGTTCCCATAGACCTTTAGACGACTCGCCCTTTTCAACTGATATAAATCCAAGATAACTCATCTTTGGTCATTCATATAATCTCTTTGCTTATCATTCCAAGCGTCATAACGCATATCATTGTCGTTCTCAAACTCTTTGATAGCATTAGCAAACTCGTTGTAAGCAAAGTCTACATCCCATACATCTAGCTCAGTCTCTTCATCGTGAGCGACTGGAATATATATTTTGATGAAAGCAGGGTCGCTTTTCTTACTTATAGTATCGTTCATTTTATTTCCCATTGTTGTATTGCAGGTAGCGTCGCCAGACCAAAGGTTGTATTTGCATAACCTCTTTGACTACCTGCAAGTTTAATATAATCTTCATAATTTTTTCTAATCTATTAATAATTTTACTCAAAGTCAAGTACTTTATCGTCGCTGTGTTCGAGCTGTCCTCGAGCGTTTAACATTAGTTTTTTTTAAAAAATCAAAAAAAACAAGCGACACCTGACTTAAAATTGTCAGGTGTCCTTGCATTGTCGTTTATATAGTATATTGACTAATCATATCATAATCGACATCTCTGTAATAAGAGACTTCTGTATCTATGACAAGTGGAAATGTCTGTTTAAATATATCCTTATACTCAAACATCATAGTTTTGTCATTGTACTCTATAACGGAAGTTATGTTATGAAAGACATCATCATAGAATTGTCTTGCAGTGTCAGGCAACATAGCATTCTGTAATTGACTTTTTCTCTTCATAAAGTAATCCCTAGTTTCAGTCGGTATATCAAATACCTCAAAGATATTATCAACTGACATTACTGATTCATTATGTCTCCTTCTGATATAATCAACCATAGGTTTCATATGATATGAACTATCTTTTTTGTCTAATCCAATGTATCGTCTTAGCATCTCGGAATCTCGTCTGTACATATTTATGTCGCTAGACATTCCAATATGCCTATCATGAACTCCATCAAACCCAACATAAACATCACTATATTTGTCTAAGATTCTGCCACACTTTGAGACAATACGAGGTGGCACGACTAATGACTTGTACAATGTCGTATCTCCAAATTGATAAGGCATACCATTGTAGGCAATTTCATTTGCAATGTCATGGCACTTGTCAATGACTTTTGTCCAAAAGATTGACCAATGCTTTATCTTGTCAGTTTGTAATGTTCCTGAATGATACCTAATCTCAACACCTTGATTTGACTGAAAATGACAATGCCAATTCAAACCATGATATCGTTTATCATTGTATTTTTCGTGGGTATAACCTCCGTTGTCATAGTAGAAATCTACAAAAGATTCTCTATCTGTGATATATTGGAAGTCATTGACACTTTGACTAACTGGACGACTCCACCTTTGATGACCACTACCATAGAATCTCGACTTTGGAAGCCAAGTATATATATGAGGCTCTATCATTTTTGTAAAAAATGTCAATACAGAAGCGTGTAGCCAATCGTAATCTTGGACATCTACATGCAAATGTAAACCTGTTTTGACACTTGCATAAGCTCCCCAATTATCTTGTAATGTCTGACATATTGTATTGACATCTTTTACCAATATGTCTCCTCGTCTTGGATTCATCACTACTTCGCCTCCGTGTGGGTGCCTATGATTTGTCGTACTAGTATCACTTGTCATACGAAGTCGTCCTAGTGAATGCCACTCTTCAATGTCTGCATTTCTGCTTTTGCCAACTTGCACTCGCAAGTCGTCTTGTACTTCCGAGAAGGATTCATCTTGATAGAAGTTAGTTTCAATCTCGACGCCAATATTTCTTTTTGACTCAATCAAATAGAAAGTATCTTTATCGTACATGTCATTACTAGGATTGACAAAAGAACTTCTAGTTTCGACATACTCCTTGGACATAACTTCCCATTCAGGTGTCGCATAGCTTTGTTCATCGTAGCAAGATTCACAGACATAACCTTCTGTTCTTTCACTCCAATGAGTATCGTCTTGGTGAAGAGTATCGCCGCAACTCTCACAATCGGTGAAGTTCTCGTGATAACAATCAGTACAATAAGAGTCGCCATGTCCATACTCGGCGTCATCTACATGAATCGTCTCCTCACAATCATAACATTCTGTATAATTGACACTACAATTATCGCAGACAGGCGAATCATCAGTATTTGTATAACAAAAACTTGACGATGTTGATTCTTGTTCGCCACAATCTGCACATTGGCAAAGTGATTCATTTATCTCTTGTACTACTTCTTGTCTGATTTCAGGCATTGTCTATCTCGCTTTCTTCTCTTATCCAAGTATCGTCTCCCCACATTCGGTCGAACATAGTTTCTTCAGACGATATCTCTCCAGTGTCAGGATTGACATGAAACCAGCTATCGTCCTCCGGCTCATAAAACCAAGAGTTCGGATGAGTTTTTGTCATTTGTGCCAATTCAATAGACTCTTGGCTTTTCCATTCATTATGCCAATCGTCATTATCGTCTTCAAAGTCTATCTTTGTTTGATTTGACAAAGTAGACCAAGCATAATTGACAGATGTCGTTGTTGGATAATTGTTAAGTTTCCATTGGTAGACTCTTGACTTATAGTCAAACAAAGATTTTTCTACATTCATTTTAATGTCGTCAAACTTCGATACATCAAAACTATATAGTGTGTTCTTATTTAAACTATAGACATCTACATTTTTAATACCTGAATCAAATAAAGCGTCTTCTATAAAAGCAGACTCACTAGCATAAAACATTGTCTTATACTCCGAAACATAAGCTATATATAAAGGACGATTTGTTTCTCTACACAAATGCAATACCATTGGGTTTTTCTTTACAAACGACAATGCAAAGTCGCTATCAAAATCTTTGACTGCTTCTTGTATATTGTCTTTGTCATTTATTGCTTTGAAGATAAGTTGGCTGTCTACCGGACATTGTTTGTCTAGTTTGCCTTGCATTTCTTCAATATTGTAAACGCAACCATTATGGGCGCCGACGACATCGCCGACTCTAAATGGGTGTGCGTTTGATTTGACTATTGCTCCTTCTGTCGCAAATCGTGTATGTCCGAGAAGAATATAACTTTCGTCTTTCAATGACTTGACTGACTGATTATACTCTTTCGTGTCTACGAATTTGCTAGACGGCAATAGTGATTTATATATCCTAGTGTTAGCACCGACTCTTGCAATACCTGACGAATGAGCGCCTCGGCTCTCGCTATCTATTGCAATATCACGCAATACCTTTTTGACAACTTTTAATTGTCGGCTAGTATAGGGCGTCGGCGACTTAGCTATTCCATAAATACCACACATAGTCTAATCTCCTATTTTCGTTAATATACCCTGTCTTGAACAGGCTAATTCTTTGCGACGAATAACAACCGGTGCCGAAAGGAGTAGCACCCAGACATATCGACAATTTTGTCTGTATTGACTATTACTCGTCGCTAACATTATCTACAACCTACCATTCTGACATATTTCATTGTTCTGTCTGAACGATTATGACTTGGTTGATATAAACCACAAAAGACATTTACTTCGTGTCCATTGAAATTGTCATATCGGCGTCTCATAAACCATTTATTAGTATTGGTTTTAATGTTCTTTCTAATTCTTTTTGTCATTTTAATAGTTTTTAGTCTACTATCTGTAAATCTCTTTCTGTACGCCTCCACTAGTTCGTTATGTCTTTCGACACCTTTACCATTTAGTCGTCCTAGCTTGTATAGTTTCCTATAACATCTTATAACGAATTTGGCGTTTTCTTGTTCTTGATTAATCATTTAATAATTACCTTTCTATACTTTTTGACTAATTTGTCTAGCTCGTCTATTTCTTCTTGTGTAGGACATACACTACAACCATACATATATAAATCAACGACGCTATCGAGTCTAGCATTCTTGTTTATAATATAACCTATAATAAATCTTTTGTCGTATTTTTTCATCTGTCGCTACTAACTAACCTGTCTGTTTACTCTACCCTGACGATATTGCTTCTTAAGAGTTTTAAGTGCGTCTGATATTTCACTACCACGCAACGCAATGCGTCTGTCTCTTATCTCATAAGTGTCCATAAAGTTAGATTCTACTCGTAAGAATGTATTGTCCTTATGAAACTTCTTGGCATACATTTCTATAACGGCTAGAGTCTGTCCAAATGTAAGGTCTGGGTAAGCGTCTGTGTGTCCGTTTTTCTCATATGTTTTAGGTACATCAATTAAGTCAATCGTCAAGTCTATCTTGTTATGATTGCTATGAATGACATAAAATACAATACCATCGTTTGGTACCTCGACCTCAATCTCACGAGTCCACAATTGGTTGCAAGTCTGACATCTGTCGGTATGTTGTCTTTTTTCTGTTTTCATTTTATCTTTTCCCTTCTGACAAACCCGCCGAAATCGTCGTGAATGTCTTTATTTTTAGATATACTTTCATGCCCTTAAATTAGCATATTTGAGCCGATTTACCTATAACTATTTTGACTCAGGTTAATTATTTTGTCGGGGGTATAGAGCTAGACTTGCAGAGTCTAGCTCTGACTTCGAGTCGGGCTGAGCCGTGTTGATAAAATCATAAAAATTGTTGAAAAATAATAGTTCTTTTTGTTTGGAATATTGCCCAGAATTTTATACATTCTTTTATGTCGAAAAATACAATAGACAAAGGTATGGAGGCGAAATTTATCGCAAAAGGTTTCTCTCCTGAAGAACTCTTAGCTATGGGGCTAAAGATTTCTGAAGCTAGTACCACAGAAGGGCGTGTTGTTGCGAATGCGTCGGAGGTTTTGCGAATCGCAAATGACAATCTTGAAAAAGATAAGAACAACAAAGAAGCGTTAGAAACTAAAAATGATATGAAGGCGCTTCTAGCTCAATTCGATGAAAAAGAAATCGAAAAAAATGATAATCAAATAAATCCTACTCTTGTTAATTCCATTCTCGGGAAATATTCTGACAAGTTTCAAGATAAAGCAGTTAAAAAAGTTGAAGGCAAAAAATGGAATGTTCGAACTTTGCCTCGATATAGCGCCAAGTTTGAGAATATTGATTTAGAAGTTCTCGGACCGGTTGCAGATTCTGATAAAACAGAATAGAAAGGTAAATCATAAACTCCCCTCGGCTTAGGAAGTCGGGGGGACTCTAAGCCCGAATACTAGCTATTCGGGCTTTATTTTTTCAATCGTCAAGTTTTCCCAGGGGGTTAGAGCTGGACTGAGGGACGAGAGTCCAGCTCTAATACTTAACAGGTTGGACAGCTTGGTCGAGCTGCCGCGCTCGCCTATAGATAGTAGACAAAAAAATACCCCAGGGTTGTTAGCCCCAGGGTATCTATTGTTATTTGCGGTCAAAGTAAACACTTATTGCTATTGGTCCAATCACCGCTATAAACACTACTAAGTTAATCATTATATGTTCAAAACTACCATATTCCATTTTATTTCCTTTCATTGTGGCAGGGGCATCATAGCCCCCGCCGTTATTATTAAGAGTTAAAATACCTCTTCTTCTGTACCCATGGCCTCATGAATCTCTTCTTTTTCTGCATCGCTAAAACCACATGCATATAAGAAGGCATTCATATCAAAGCGTGGGTTGATTTCCTGGAAGACTGGAATCAATAACGCAACTATGGAAGTAGCGGAGCCAATCATACGCAATGGCTTTGCTCTACCAGTTCCACGTTCGCCTTCTTCAGAGAAGGGAGTGAAACAGTGAGCTATTGCTTCGAAGTCTTTCTTCGTCATACTCATAACATGTCCTTTCTTTATGTGTTTGATTAATATCATACCACAACTTACATAGTATAAATGTAAATGTCAAGAAAAAAAAAGAAATAAATTAAAAAAAATATAAAAAGATGCGCACTGTGCGCACTGTTAGCACAATTATTACAATAATAAACCAAAATCCAAATTTTCAACCAAATTTATAAAATCCAATGACAGAAAAGACCCGACCCGTTTATGGAAACAAAAGCCACGCACAAAATCCTGCGATTTTTTCAACAAAGGTTGGAATTTCGGGATAAAACTGGTGAGGTGGTAAAATTCGACGACTAGAATAATTTTGGAAAAAATTTTTCGATTGGACCCTCTCTAGAACACCGAGTATTATGTAGGAAATAGATTTAATATTCTATGTTATTCAAGAGCAACGAGCATTAGTGTTTTTTTTCGTCCTTCGGACTGTTAAAGTTACCCTGTTTGTCTTACTTGAGTCAAGTTATTTTGTATTTATATCGATTTATAGAGCATTAGAATCTAGAACATTGAGACGTCGTGCGATTTTTTTTAAAAAATATTTGACTTGTGTAGGAATATTTAATTAATTTGCATACACAATTAACGATATGGGAGTATTATGAGTAAAAAAACAGTAAAAAAAGCACTAGAAATAAATATTGGTGGACATGACTATAAAATAATAGAATTACCGCTAGAACATGAAGATAAAAGCAAAGAATTATATGGTAGACATATGGTAAAAGAAAATATCATACTAATTAATGAAGATATTCATAAATCTAGAAAAGAAGAAACATTAATACATGAAATATTACATGCTATATTCTTTAATTATGGTCTAAATCACGATGAAAGAGTAATAGATGCTATATCAAACGGATTATTTCAACTAGGAATAGGAGAGTTCTTATGGAAGACATCAAAAAAGCAATCTTAAAAGCAAAAGAACAAGGTAATACTGCATTAGTGCAACGATTACAGCAAGAACTAGATGAATTAGAAAAAATACGTCAAAACCTTAACTGGGATAAGTTAATACGTGAATTAGAAGATGTAAAAGACAAGGAGGATTTTCCATATGAATGCGAAAGCAAAAAAGACTAATAGTTCAGTAGAATTCATAAAAGAAGTATATCCTCAAACTGAACAAGAATTTCAAATTCTTTTAAATAAAATGTATAGAACATTCTGTGAAAAGCAATTTGATTATGGTCCTGGCAATATAGCTTTAGGTACCATGTTGAAAAACGAAAAAGAAGTCAATCAGTCCTTATTTGGTATAATTGTAAGGATGAATGATAAGATAAACAGACTAATCAATTTGTCAACAAATCACAATATGAAAGCAAAGAATGAACCAATAGACGATGCTTTTGTAGATATTGCAGTATATGCAGTGATGGCAATGATAGTCAAACAAAACAAATGGGGTAAATAATGCCTGGAGTAAAATGGACAGAAGATGAAATCAGAATTATAGACCAGTATGAACGTACTGCTAAGTCTGCATTCGTTCTGTATCAAGAAATACGTATTGCTGGATATAATAGAACATATAAAGCAGTATCTCGTAAAATAGAATCCTTAGGATTAAGAAAACCTACCAGATATACAACTGGACATGAGATGACTATCGGATACCTAGATATTGAATCTACTGGATTTAGTGCTAATATCGATGTTATGTTGTCTTGGTGTATTAAAGGCAGAGGTGACAAGAATGTTGCTGGAGCTAAAATTACAAGAGAAGAGCTCATGTCAGACAAACAAGATGCTAGAATTGTAGAACTCTTAGTAGAAGAAATGAATAAATATGATGTAATATTTACATATTACGGTACTCGTTTTGATATTCCTTTTATCAGAACACGTGCATTGTATCATAAGACATTCTTCCCACTATATAAGCAGAAGTCACACAAAGACCTATATTACGTAGTAAAATCTAAACTAAAGCTACATCGTTCATCATTAATGGCAGCTACAGAGTTTTTTGGTATTGCCGGTAAAACAAGAGTAAAACCAGAAATGTGGCAAAAAGCTAGATGGGGCGATGAAAAAGCGATGAAATACGTTTACGACCATAATGTAGCAGATGTAGTCATATTAGAAAAACTACATCGTAAGTTAGAAGAATATGCACCACCACAAGTAAATCCATTATAATTAGGAGGAAATATGGCTAAGAAAGAAGAAAAGCTAACAATAATGAATGATGGCAAGGAAATTGAGTTCTTGTATTCTGATTTAACAGAAGAGGCACAAGCTCAGTACAACAGAGCTAATGAATTAGCTGGTCAATTGATGAGATTAGACCAACAAGCTAATGAACTAAGATTCCTTGCTAATAACTACATTCGATTTGTTATTAACGAACTTGAGAAAGACGTTGACGATAAAGAGGAAAAATAGTTAAATTATGAAAGAACGTGTAGTAAAAGGTGTAACTCACTACCTTTATGATAGTCTAGAGGAATTTAGAGATAAATACGTAACTCTACCTATATCGTTAGATTGGAGACATTCTAATAAAGGTGATTGGATAGTTACCGACGATGGTCAAGTATGCCAAGTGTTACACCTAGGCGTTCTTAAAAAGAAGGATAGAAAAAAAGAAACTACATTCATTAGAACTATAATAGGTTCTTTTGTTTGTAGTCCTAAGGTTAAAATTGAGGGAGATATGAGAACTAACATGCATACGTTCTCTACGGAAGGCAAATCTCCTTCTGTTAGGAAAAAAGAAAGAAAACAGGCAACAGATAAAGAATTTTTGTTTGGTAAGTATGTAGCAAAAGGAGATGACGTTGTAGAAGCGTATATGAAAGCATTTCCCAGTAAAAATGAAAATTATGCTAAATCACAAGCAAAGTTGTTGTTAAAAACTGACAGGGTGAAAAAATTGATTAGAGAAGAAATAGATAAGTACCTAAATGAAGCAGATATTACTCCAACTTATTTATTAGAAGAAATGAGAAATATCATAGATAAAGGCGGTTCTTCTGATAGAGATAAAATCACAGCAATAACTACATTAATGAAAATATCTGGAATGATGGATACAGAAAAGACTACAGAGTCGTTAACATTATTTCAAGGATTTACACAGGAGCAATTAAATGCAATTCAAGGGTCTCAAAACAAAAAATTGGCGGAAGTTAAAAGAAATAACGAAAAATAAACGTTGTTTAATATGTTACTATAGACTAAGCAAAACTGGAGTATATCTATATAGTAAAGATATAGAAGATACTACCCATATAAAATGTTTTAACTGTTTAACGGTATATGACACGTCTTTTGACATAACAGACTTAGGTATACCTGGAGAGGTAGGTCATGCATGAGATTAGCAGTATATGGAACATTAAGAAGAGGTTTTGACGAAACTGGTAAAGTAGAAGGATTTAGTCTTGTATTTCCAGGAACAAAGTCTTTTCCAGCTTTAATAAAAAATCAAAACGGAAAAGGCGCAAAGGTAGAGTTGGTAGAAGTAACTGAAGATGAGCTTGTTATGTATGACATGTATGAATCTACAAAAAATGGTTTATACATAAGAACAACAGCAAATATAATATTAGACAACACTAAACAAAAAGAAAAGTGCTGGATATATGTTGCAGGTCCTTTATTATGGCAAAGCTCTAGTATGTTTACTGAAGTACCAGATGGAGACTGGCTTTCTCCTAAAACACTAGTGATGATGGATAGAGTCTATGAAAAAGAATACCAAAAAGAACTTTAATATAATACCTCCTGACCTTTCTGCAAAAGAAAAGGCTTTAGAGTTGGCAAAAAAAGACATAGTTACTTTTGGTCAAATGTTTTTACCTGAAGATTTTATGAAATCAACTCCTGCTCCTTATCAGTATGAGTTAAGTAATATCTTGTTAGGAAAAGATAAGCGTGTTTGTATTATACTTCCTAGAGGTCATGCAAAATCAACATTAGCTAAAACTGCATTATTACACCAACTGTACTTTGCTCCTCCTGAAAAGAAACAATTTATTGCTTGGGTGTCTGAAGAACAATCTCAGGCAATTGACCATATTAAATATATACAAAACCATATAGACATAAATCCTGCTTTACAATATTATTTTGGAGACCTAAAAGGAAGTAAGTGGACAGAAAAAGAATTTACTACAGCTAGAGGAGATAGAATTATTGCCAAAGGAACATCTCAAAGACTTCGTGGTCGTTCTCAGCTAGGATTAAGATATACAAACATTATTCTTGACGACTTTGAGTCAGAATTAAATACAAAAACACCAGAAAGAAGAAGAGAGATTAAAGAATGGGTAATGTCAACAGTAGAACCCGCTTTGGAAAACTCCAAAGAAAACGAAGGGTCAATATGGCTTATTGGTACGATAGTCCATTACGATTCATTCCTACAAGGAGTGTACGATGGATATCTTCAAGCGGAAAAAGAAGATAGAAAGTCTGCTTGGAATGTACTATATAAAAAGGCTATAGTAGACGATGTTCCTCTATGGCCTAGCTATTTTACCAGAGAAAAACTATTAGACATAAAAAGAAGATTTACTGAGATGGGATTAGTTCATAAGTTTGCCCAAGAATACTTAAATGAAGCTAGAGACTTAGAAAGCGCAAAATTTCATATTGACAGAATAAATTATTATAAAGGTAATTTAGTTGAAAGAAACGGATTTAACTATATGATGGTAGATGAGTCTGCTATACCAGTAAATGTATATATGGGAGTTGACTTGGCTTATGAAGCAAATTCAAGAAGTGACTTTCAGGTAATTATGGTTATTGCTATTGATAGCGATAGAAATATATACGTAGTAGATTACTACAGAGAACATTCTCCTTTGTATGCTATGCCAAAACGAATTGTAGATATGGCAAAAGAGTATCACCCTGTAAGAAGAGTCAATGTAGAAAAAGTTGGTGCTCAAGGACTGGTAAAGGACTATGTAAATCAACTAGTAGGAAAAGATAGAAAGCTAGCACCAGGATTATCTCAGGGAGTAAGGCCTCCAGCTGGTATCAAAAAAGAAGATAGGTTAGAAGCATTGCTTTGCCCTATTGTAAATCGAAGAAAATTGTTTATCAAAAAAGAGCATGAAAACCTAGTAGATGAAATGTTTGAGTTTCCAAAAGGTAGAAATGATGACCTTCTTGACGGACTATGGTATGCTGTCACTACAGCAAAACCGCCAAAAAGTTCTGCAATTGACGCAAACAAACTAGAAGACAAAATGAGTAAAATTGAAGAAACTAGGGCTAAAACAGTCATAAACTGGGTTACTGGACAAAAAATATAGATTTTACTTGACTTTAGTACATAAATTTTTTTATTTTTAGACTAAAAACTAAATTGGGAGTTTATGGCTAATTACGACGAAAATAAATCTAAATCTCAGATTTCAAGAGAATTGTTTAGGCGCTGGAGAGACGCTAGGCAACAATGGGACGATGAAGCAAGAAATGCAGTAGATTTTACTTTAGGCAATCACTATACAAACGACGAATCAAATGCTTTACAAGCAGTAGGGCAAGCTGATTTTGTTATAGATAGAGTATATGCTGCAGTTGACAAGTTAAAATCATTGCTTACATCTAGACCTGCAAAGTTTTCTGCTATTGCAAGAGAAGATTCTGATAACAAACTAGCTAATATATGGAAAACAATATTAGAATATGTTTGGGACATATCAAACGGAGATAGTACTTTTAAACAAGTAGTTCATGATTATGCTGTTACTGGACTGGGATATATGTACGTATATATAGACCCTGAAGCTGACTATGGAAGAGGTGAAGTTAAGTATACGCACGTAGACCCTTTTAGAGTTTATGTAGACCCAGCATCAAGAGATAGGTTTTTTAATGATGCGTCAGGAATGATATTGTCTACTTTTTTAACCAGACAGCAAGTTTTAGACCTGTATCCTCAAATGGAAGAGTTTATTGACGATGTTGAAGTTGGAAATAATTCTTTGTATGGAGAAGATTATCCAACATCTAACTTAAAAAATAGTAACAATATACTTACTCCTGCCGAGGCAAAAGATTTAGATTACAACGTAAATCAAAAATATCAAATACTTGATAGATTTTACAAGGTAAAAGTTCCTTTCTATAGATTGTTTAGTACTATAGATGGAAGCGAAAAAATTATAGACCCTGATGCATATAGCGTAATAATAGAAGACGAAGAAACAGTTGAAGCTATAGAAAGAGGCGCTATACAAATAGAAGAAATTATGCAAACAAGAATTGCTCAATGCAGTAGCATTGGAGATATTTTACTTTATGAGCGTATTCTTAATACTGATATATATCCAATTGTTCCATTTGCGAATATTTGGACTAATACTCCCTATCCCAAATCAGATGTGAACAAGGTTAAAGACTCGCAAAGACTTTTAAATAAGTTATTTTCTCTAACCTTGTCACACGCTCAATCTGCTGCTGGATTAAAACTTTTAATTCCAGAGGGTAGTGTTGATAGTGTTAGTCAGTTAGAAAAAGATTGGGCTAATCCAAATGCGGTTATTGAATATAATCCAGAATTTGGTGAGCCACATTACCCACAACCAGCTCCTTTAACAAGTGAGTTTTATTATTTAATTGATAGGGTAGAAAAATATATAGATTTAAACTTTGGTATACCTGAACTCTTACAAGGGTTTAAAGATGCTGCTCCTGAGTCTGTTAGAGGTACAATGCTTTTATCAGAAATGGGAGAATCTAGAGGTAAATCAAAGTTAAGAGATATTGAGGCAAGTTTGTCTATGGTAGGTCAGGTTGTTTACAACTTAGCTAAAGACCATTACAGATTTGCAAAAACATTTAGAATTGTACAACCAAATAACGATATTACAGAGTTTTCTGTCAATATGAGATTGTATGATGATAAATCGAATGAAGTAGCGGCTATGAAGAATGATATTCAGCTTGGTCAACACGACATTCGAGTTATATCAGGTTCAACTTTACCTAGCAACAAGGTATCTGAATACAACATGTATCTTGATGCTTACAAACTTGGTCTGGTAGATGATGTCGAGGTTTTAAAGAAAACTGAAATCTTTGACAAAGAAGGTGTTCTTCAGAGAAAAGGTCAAATGGCGCAAATGCAACAGTATATTACACAGCTTGAAAATCAAGTGAAGAAGCTTAGTGGAGACTTACAAACATCTGAACGTGAGATGGTATCAGCTAGAAAACGTACAGAAGTAGAGAAGTTTAAATCAGATTTAAATGAGATAACTTCTAGCACTAAAGTTAAAGAAAAAGAAAAGGTAATGCAACTGGGAAGTTTAGTTGACCAAATGAAAAGTTCTATGGAGGAAGAAAATAATAACGAGCCTGGTTCAGAGTCTTAGACTAAATCAGGGTTAGGAGAAAACATGGCAAAAGAACAAGAACAACAACAGGTTGAACAGCAAGTAGACCCAATAGTAGAATCTGTGGTGGAACAAGAAATTTCATTAGAAGAGACTGCAGTAGAAGAAGGTGTGGAAGCATCTGAAGACGTAAATTGGGAAACAGAAGCTAAAAAATTTCAATCAATGTATGACAAAAAGGTTGCAGAACACGAAAATTTGAAAAATGATAGTAGTGATTTGATGCAGTTAAAACAAGTTTTAACAGAAAAACCTGAATTAGTCGGCGTAATTGAAAAAAGTCTTGCTGGAGAATCAGTTGAGGGCAACAAAGATGAGGGAAGTACAACCCCAGATAATTTTGACCCTTGGGACGCCTATTACAAGCCGGAATCAGAATCTTACAAATTTAGAGTAAGTCAAGAGAAACAGCTTGTACACGAAACAGTAGATAATGAGTTAGCTAAACTACAAAATCAAATGGCGATGAATAATTTAAAAACAGAATTGGTAAGTAAGCACAATTTAGGTGCAGATGACGCAGAAAAGTTTTTACAATTTGCAACAACACCAAAAGCTAACCTTCCTATTGAAACGCTTATTAAAGTGTGGAAAGAGAATGAAGGCAAAAGTGTTAAAGTAAGTGAAAACATGGAAGCAGTTAAAAAAACTAAATCAATTCCAAAACCAGCAGGTGTGCTTCAGGGTGGCGAACAGCCTCAACAATCTGAAGCTGACCAAGTATGGGAAAGAGTTATGAGCGCCGGGACTCGTGGTAGGCTAACTAAACAATCATAATAGATAGTTAGGAGACTAAAATGGCTATAAATAAAGGCATGCTAAAAGCATCCCAAATAACAGCCTCAACAACAGCGGCAGGTTATGGACAAGCTCCAGACCAAAGAAAACTGTATGATTTCTCTGATAGAGTTGCAGAATTAACTCCAGAGGAATCACCTTTTTTCACCTACTTAGCTAATGTTTCTAAAGTTGCGACTGACGACAACGTTTTCAGATTTCTTGAAAACAGAAGTCAAATCAATCACACAGACAGAAGCTTTTTGTTGGCGGCAGCACCAAACGGGTCTGACCCAGTAGTTGCAAACAGAGTATACGGATTTACCGTAGACACTGTAGGAGGAGCAGCAGTAAACTTCCTTACAAAAGGAATGGTTTTTGCAGTTGGTACCTTAGATACAGCAGCTGGTTACACCCAAGTTTTGGTTAGAGTTGAAAGCGGACCAGAAACGGTTGGCTCAACTTCTACCTTCCAAGGTAGAATCATAGGTCTATCTGATGCTAACACAAGTACTGGTTATAACGTTCTTGAAAATGATGATGTTTGTCAAATTATTGGTACATCATTTGAAGAAGGAACTGCATCACCAGATACTTTCTCAGATAGTCTAGACGACGGATTTGGTTATACACAAATCTTTAAAACAGCTTGTGAACTAACAAACACAGCAATCGCAACACGTCATCGTGGATATGCGAATGAGTTTGATAGAATATGGGCTCAGAAATTACGCGAGCACAAAATTGACATTGAAAGAGCAATGCTTTTCGGTCAAAAAGCTCGCTACGCAGGCGTTCAATACACTGAAGGTCTTATTGGTAATATATTAAAAAATGTTGCTCCAGTTGGCGCTGGTACACCATTATCATACTCATCAGGTAAAGCTTATCACAGAACTTTACAAGAATCAGAGTTAACATATGACCAATTATTATCAGACTTAGAGGTTATATTTGACCCTGCAAGAGGCGGAGCAAGTGAAAAACTTGTTATGGCTTCTTTACCAATTATCTCATTCTTTAACAAAATGGGCGACGGTGCCTTTGTTGACGCTTCTGTAGGATACGGAAACGCTCCATACAGAGTTAACATGGATAACGTAGACGGTGCTTTTGGACACAAATTAATGGAAATTAATACTGTGCACGGAAGTATGTTCTTAGTTAAACAACCTTTATTCAGAGGCATTACAAGTGGAATGATGGTTATGGCTGACATGAGTCAGTTAGCTTACAGACCACTAGTAGGTAATGGAATTAACCGTGACACTCAAATCATGACAAATGTACAAAGTGCAGATGAAGATTTGAGAAAAGACATGATTCTTACTGAAGCAGGTCTTGAAATCACACTTCCTGAATCTCACGCTTTATACAACATAGAGGGGTTATAAGATGAAGGCAGATAGAAGCAATAAAAATAGTGGAGCATACGGAGCAGCAGCAAGAAAAGTTATTTTTCTTCCAGATGCAGCTACTTACTCAATTAGCGCAGATAACTCAGGAGCAATTCACGTTTGTCCTGATTTAACTGCTGATATTGTAATTAGTTTACCAGCAGAAGAACTTGGATTAAGTTATGAGTTCTGGTATGGTGGTACAGCTGCCGATGCTCAAGATTGGCTATTCGACACAGGTGCGAATGTAAACTACTTTGTTGGTGGTTTAGTTCATAATGACACTGATGGCGATGTAACAAACGTTGTAGACTCAAATAACACTAGTAACTCAAAGGTAAGTGTTTTAACACCTGAAGCAGGTACTATGGTTAAATTTGTTTGCGATGGACAAAAGTGGTATATTAACGGACACGTTGTGTCTGCTACAAATACTGCTATTGTATTTGCAGACCAATCATAATAGTTATTAGGTACTATGGAGTGGGCAAGTCCCACTCCGAAACCTATAAAGAATTTTAACTAATAGGAGAAAGAAATGGCAAATTTTGATACAGTGACAAAAGTTATAATCAACGATGTTAGTCCTCTAGCAAGTACAGTAACTGGCTCTTTAGCGAAAGAAATCAATGATTATATTGAAACCATAGATGATGCAAAACTAGTAGCTACTAATGCAGTTATGTTGGATAGAAGTAGAATTGCATATATTATTATTACTAAAGTATAGTGGCTAATTGTCAACATTGTAACGAGCCAAATCCTGATGGAATGTTCAATTGTCCAAGTTGTGGACAAAGAGCTAATCCACCAAGATGGAGTACTCAATTTGTTGTAAGAGAAAACAATCGCTTTGCAACAGCTATTAGAAAAGACCAGATTGATATAAAAACAATGTCTCATAAAGAAGGTATGGAAAAGCTTAAACAAGGAGCTTCTAAAGTATCTAGTAAGGGACCAAAGCAGAGGATAATGTAATGGCATATGGTTATGGAAGTGGAATGAAGAAAAAAGGCAAGAAAAAGAAAAAGAGTACAACGAAGAAAAAGAAAAAAACAATGAAGAAAAGTAGATATGGCAGTTACTAAGAAAAAGAAAGTGATGGTAAAAGGTGTAGATATATCTGGTCTTACAAAAAGACAGCAATCTACAATGAAAAAACATGCTAAGCATCATACAGGAAAACATATGAAAAGTATGACTAACATGATGAAAAGAGGTAAAACTTTTACACAAGCTCATAAAGCAGCACAAAAAAAGGTAGGTAGATAATGCCAAAGAAAAAAACAGTAAGAAAAAGTAAGAGAAAAGGTTTGTATGCAAACATACATGCTAAACGTAAACGCATTAAAGCAGGTTCAGGTGAACGTATGAGAAAACCTGGAAGCAAAGGCGCTCCTACTGCAGCTAATTTTAAAAGAGCTGCTAAAACTGCTAAAAAACGCAAGAAGGCAAGAAGAGGTTAATGAGAAGACCTGTATTTGGAACTCAAGTTAGAAATACTAATGGTAAGAAAAAGACCAGACAGGGTAATAGTGTAAATACTAAATATGGAACAAAGACAAGTAAGAAATATTATGTCAAAAAATATAGAGGACAAGGTAAATAATGGCTGATTTTGAAAACAGAATAGATGCATTGACAGGATTCGGAAATGGCACTGGTTCAGACCAAGCTGATATAACAGATTGGCTTGTTGCAGGAGCTAGGGCAGTTGTAGACGTTTTAAGTCCTACTAAACTACAAAGAGTAGCCTCAACAACTGACTTTGAGAATACAATTGATGTAGAAGGTAAAAAAGTAGTTGCTGTTATGCGTAAAGATGAAAACAACGGCAGTAAACTTATGCCTTGTAGACAAATTTCTCCTGCATTAAAAGGAAGAGTTACTGACTCTAGTTATATGGAAGCAGCTTCTACTAGTGACCCTGCTTATTGGGTGGATGGAGATACTTTACAGGTATTTCCTACAAGTGCTTCTACGAATGATATGTCATTAGTTAATATAGACCTTTCATTTTCAGGTTTGACTTATGATGATACTTCTATAACAAATTTTCCTGATGAAGCAGAAAATGCTGTAGTATTATTTGCAGCTAGAAATGCTTTAGAAAAAAGAATATCAGATGCAAACGTTGCTGAAGATGTAGAGCTAGTGTCAGGACTAACTGCTCAATATCAATTAATAGATGCACAATATAAAGAACAAATACAAATATTACAAGGAAGTGTATAATGGCTGCGATAGAATTTACAGCAAAAGAGATTTATAGTAGAGTACAACAAGCAGTTCCTGAAGTCTCAGAGAACTATGTACTTAATTTAATTAATGAAGCATTGATTGATATGGGTAGATATACTAATCAAATAGAAAATGCTAAAACAGATTTATTAGACAATAAACTTTGGTATGATTTAGATGACAATCAAAATATAACAGTGAACAAAGTGTTTAGATGTTCTATTAAAAATTCAAATGGAGAGTATATAGATATACCTAGACTAAGTCAAGGAAGAATAAAACAATTTTACAGCGAAACATCAGTAAGCAATGTGTTCGCATGGAGTGAGGTATAATGTCAGCAATAACAAGTACTTATAAAGACCCTAGTGATAACTTTGTTTGGTGGATAGAAGGCGATAGAATAGCTATTTCAACCAACCTTGGAGACGGAGGAACTACAGAAACATCAGAGAGCAAACTAAAAGCAGTTCAATTAGGCTCTCAAGTTTCTTATCAGTCTTCTGGAGACCCTATTCCTAAGAATTTGCTTTCTGCTGCTATATCATCTACATCTGCAACATCTATTAGTGTAGATGAAGGCGGTCAATTTTCAGTCAATGAAATGATTCAGGTAGATGATGAGATAATGTTGATTACAGCTATAAACACAAATACATTAACTGTTACAAGAGGATATAGAGATACTACAGCAGCAACTCACATAGACGACTCTGAAATAAAAACAATAAATGTGGTTTCTGATGGTATTATTATCTCTTACTATGCAGAACCAGATAAGGTAACAGCTATTCAAGGTTCAGGAAGTACAATAGATATTGATAATGCATTACAACCAGCGTTAATAGATTACGTGAAAGGAAAAGCTTTGATGGATGCAGCAGCTAGAGCAACAGATGGTAGTGTTGCTCAAATTAGAATGGCGTCCGCACAACAATGTATGGCTAATTATAAAGAAGCTGTACGTAGATACGGTATGAAGAAAAACGATAAAACAGGTGGCACAAGAGCTGTGGCACCAGCAGATATGAGATAAAGGGGCAACAATGGAAGTAGGAAAAGACACTAAATTTACATTATCTTTAGAAACTGGGATTAGTATCGTAGTTACTATAGGTATGATTATTGGTATGTGGTATTCTTTGCAAGCAGAAATAGAACTTGCTAAAGAACTGCCAGAACCAGAGGTTTCACGTATGGAATATGATTTAAAAGACCAAATGATTCGTGATTCAATATTAAACACAGAGGGTAAAGTAGATAAGCTTGAAGAAAAAGTAGATGATATCAAGGAAGATACTAGAGCTATTACTGAGACTCTTATAGACATGAATAACAAATAATGAGGTTTACAGATGAACAACAGATTTATATCATACTTGGCATTAACGCTCTTCTCATCGCTGTCTTGGCTGCACTCACAATCAGTCAACTTAGATAACTTTGCAGATATACAAGCCTTAAATGTACAAAAATGCGCAGTAGTTCAAGTCAATGCGTCTTGGAATTACTCAAACAGGGTTAAGGTAGAAAAACTATCTAAGCTTTGCTACGTAGGAGAGATAAACTTAAATAACAAAACTGTTGGCGCAGTAATTCAAAAAGAATGGAACATTAAGATTGTCCCTACTATTATCATTCTTAAAGAAGGTAAAGAGGTTATGAGATATGAACCTGGTATTAGTATGAGATTTGACGAACAAGAAGTTTTTGATAAAATTAAAAAAGTTATACAATAATGCCAAGAAAAAAAGCTAAATCTATAAGAAGAACCACTAAAGGTAAAAACGCTAATTACAGACCTACTAAAAAAGGAGCTGGAATGACAGCTAAAGGCGTAAAAGCTTATAGAAGGGCTAATCCTGGAAGTAAATTAAAAACTGCTGTTACCGGTAAAGTAAAGAAAGGTAGCAAGGCAGCTAAAAGAAGAAAGTCTTACTGTGCAAGGTCTTTAGGACAACTGAAAAGAAGTTCTGCTAAAACTAGGAATAATCCTAATTCTAGAATAAGACAAGCACGTAGAAGATGGAAATGCTAATTAATAGGAGGAATCATGGGACCAATATTAGGTAAAGTTCTTACAAGTTTAGGTACAGAGAAGCTTATCAAAGCTATCATTATGCACCTAGGAGATTGGCTTGTAGCTAAATCATCTAACAAATTAGATGACAAACTATGGGCAGAAGTGAAAAAAACTCTAAATAAAAAATAGGAGAGAATATGAACTGTGAATGTGGATGCGGGTGCTAAATGCCTAGGCAGTCTTTACAATTAAACGACTTTAGCGGAGGACTTAATACCAAGTCCTCTCCTAGGGATATTGCGCCTAATCAGGTAACAAAAGCAAACAATGTTGTTTTGTCTAATCCTGGCCTTGTATTGTCTTCATCAGTATCTTCAGCCAAGCTAGCAACAGCTAATGCACCTAATGAGCAAACAACTGCAGGATATGGTGCGTTTATGTTTAACAGTCAATATAATACGGATATAAGTGGTACTGAAGGTAATGCAGTTCAAGTATTTGCATTTCCAGAAAACAATGCATCTGGAACAAGCACAAAGATTTTAACATACGCTAGAAACTTTGGAAGAACTGGAGTTTTTTTACTAAACGAAGATACACGTGATGCACAGATTGATATGCAAACTGAAAATGAAGTGTTGCCAGTATATTATTATGTAGATGGCAGTTTGTTTGTATCAGATGAAAAAGTAGTAGAAGAAACTACTAATGAACAACCAAGGCGTTTAGTATATGTAAAAGATGCTACTAGATTAGGCACTGATATATCTAGTACAAATAAATGGGTAGACACTACGTTAAAAATAGAAACTAGCGATACTCAGTTTGAAGATATATCAAATGCAGATACTTTTAGCACTAATCCATCTGCTGACGGTGAGTTCAGCATTATAGTTCAGACAGACCCAACATTAGATTCTCAAGATTTTGGTACGATTGTTAAAACAGGTTCAACAGAAAAACTTGTAACAACTACAAACCCTAATGAAACAAATCCAGACCAAACAGCTGATATTAGACTTACAGACACAGTTATTTACTTAACACTACAAGGCATAGATGATAATTTGTCTTCACAATCTTTAACATACGCAGTCACTGTAGATGCAACTACTACGAATGTATATTCTGCTGGTGCATTTAATAACACTAATATGATGGGTAATATTATTTACATAAATAACGAAGCTATGAGAGTAAGAAAAGTTAGTGCAATTAATGGTTCATCAACAGGCGATATATTGGAAGTAACAGTAGATAGAGCTGTATTTACAGGTACACCATTAGAGCACGCAGGTACTTCTGAGGTGCAGGTAGCTATAGAGACAAATATTACAGTAACTGGTGGTGGATGGGAAGCTGGTTCTTATGAGTTTTGTCATACAGTAGTTGATTTGCAAGACAATGAAACACTGCCTCAAACACCTAAATCAGATTTATTTGCAATTACATCTGGTGCATACTTTACTGGTGTTAAGTTTAGAATAAAAGATGCTGGAACTTGGAGAATGAACGAAAAAGGTGTAAGAGTTTACACAAGAAAGAAAGATGGTAATGGTAGGTGGATATTGTTTTTAGATGTAGACTACCAAAGAGGAGTAAGAAAAAATTTATTTGAAGACTATCAAGCGTTATCACAGGTAGACACATTATATCATGAAAACTCTACAGCTTTTGATATTGTAAACCCATCACTAGATACCTATGAAAGTATTAACGGATATTCACAAGATGAAGAAAGCATAGACATTGGAACAGGTAATGCAACAGGAACAGCTGGTGGATTTAAAGCAGCTACTGTTTGTGCTAGAAGAGCATGGGTAGCTAATGTAAAGAAGAACGGAGAAGTATATGATGATAGAATTTATTATAGTCCAGTAAACAGATTTGCAACATTTCCTGATAGTTATTACTTAGATATTGGTATTAGCGATGGAGATTCTTTTACAGCTTTACATAGCTTAGGAAACAGGTTGCTAGCTTTCAAACAAAAAAAATTATATGTTATTAATGTATCCTCTAGTTCTGATGCTGGTTGGTATCTAGAAGCAGAATACGATGGTATGGGTTGTATATTTCAGAATGCAGTATCTAAAACTCCTTTTGGTGTATGTTGGGTAAATAGAAATGGAGTCTATATCTTTGATGGGCAAAGCGCTCCAAAAGAATTGACATTAAGATTAGATGACAATTTATGGCAATCTGGACAAGAGCTAAGCGATGCTTTATTAAAACCTTCTATAGCATATGAGCCAAAATATAAACAATTATATGTTTTACAAGACTCTGCAATGACATCAAACAGTGGTGTAGATACGGAAGATAAAATTTTCTGTTATGACTTTGCAACGCAAGGTTGGACCACAAGAGCGTGCGTAGGAAGTGCGGATGTATCTAATTTTGTAGAATCATTTGATGGTGTATACTTCTTTAAACATTCAGATAATAAAATACATTTAGTAAGTAATGACCAAGGAACTGAAAATATAGATTTAAGAACAAAAGATATAGATTTTGGTAATCCAGGTTTAGTAAAAAGAGTAAACAGAGTATTTGTAACAGCAAAGGGTAATGGAACAAATTTAACTTTAAGTTATGCAAATGATGGAGAGTCTTCTTATCAAGACTTATCAGCTCAAGCCTTAGGAACAGAATACACAATAAAAGAATTTACAATAAACACGGCAGACAGAAATTGCGAATCAATGGCTTTTAAAATAACTGCTAATGGTTCTATTACCATAAATGACATCAATATAGATTACAGACAAACTAACAAGAGACCTTCATAATGCCAAAATCTGGTGAACATAGAGTTAATGGCATTGACTCATTCTTTAGAGTCAGACCATCTTCTCAGAATATAAGAGAAGGAGAATCAGTATCATTTCTTGAAGATGGTAAATTAATAAAACAAGAAAAAAGAAATGGTGTTGTCTATGAACAAGTATTTGTTGAGCAGCAAAAAACAAAACAAGAAGCTGTACAAACTACAGGAGATGTAACAAACCTTATAGTAGGAGGCTCTTCTGGAGATGC
>Ga0098042_1000042_pt1 | contig 39061 bp, 34 predicted proteins | sample 9_EtaG_FD_75066 | JGI IMG/M metagenome (GOLD analysis project Ga0098042, IMG submission 75066) | Marine viral communities from the Subarctic Pacific Ocean - 9_ETSP_OMZ_AT15188 metaG | ecosystem: Environmental > Aquatic > Marine > Oceanic | place: Pacific Ocean | collected 2015-01-10
AGTTCCGTTAAGATGTACGCGGAGTTTGCCTCCATCATTTTCTATACCATCACCAGCAATACCAGCAGCCGTGCCAAGATTGATACTAGAACCAGTGATTTCACCACCGATTTCTAAATTACCAGATCCAGAAACCACACCAGTAACTTGAAGACCGTTGGCATCTACGATCGCCTTTGTTGATGAATTTTGCATTAGTCTGATTCTTGTAGATGCATCGATTTGAAGTGATTCTCCAGAGTCAACTGCACCGATGGAGCTACCAAAACCACCCAATCCTAGGAGGCTCTCTCCGTCCATTTTAAGTGATTTACCAGCAATCATCATCTCATTCTCAGCACCGTTTGTCGTTTGAAACTTAAGGTAAGAAGCAGAGCCAGATTTGATGTCAAGACCAGAAGCAAGGTTGTGACCCATTTTAATTGTAAATAATCCAGTATTTGCGCCAGAGCCGTCAATGTCTAAACCAACAGCCGCATCTGCAACTGAAATAGAGTCTGCATCAATATCACCAAAGTTTGTAGCATTGGCGTTAGAGTTGTCTAAACCTAGGGCAGTAATTGTCCCATTGGTTTGCGTAATGGATCCGCTAAGTCTAGCTTCACCAAATTGAAATTTATAAGCCATATTATTATCCTCCAAAATAATTAAATTAATTATAGCAAAAAAAGACCGAGAGTATCCGACCTCCCAATCAACACTAAATAGTTTATAACTTAGCCAGAAAGATTAGTATACGAAGAATTTATTGCTACCATTTGAATAAATGTTCACAGCAGCGAAAGGAGACTCGAGAACTATTGAGTTGGCGCCATCTATCGTTTGCCCACTTATGGGACGAATTGTTATATTTTTTAAATCGGCGGCTCCACTCTCATCTTTCACTATGAAGTTTTGACCGGAAGTATAATTGGCAGCGGATGGTAATCTAATGTCAATTGCAGCGGTACCGGAAACAGCCAAAATAACATCGCTGACCGATGCTGTAACTGTTGAGTCTACTGGTGTCCTAGAAAAAACAGCAGACGATAGAGTAACCGTTACATCGTTTCCACTATTGGATGCAACAACGGATGCTCCAACAAAATTAAAAGATGAAGCAGCGGTTGTTATGTTTGAACCTTCATCTTTTACTACAATGTTGTTACCAGAGGAGGCCTCAATACTTGTTAGTTTTTCATCTAGATACTTTCCTGTGTACAAGTAAGCAGAAGCTGTAACTGGTGCAACAGAAGCGCTGTCTTGAATAAAAAGAATCCCAGAATAAAAGTCAAATTGCCAATCCATTGGGTCTGTTGAGGAAATAAGATTTGATGGATTTGTAGGATCTCCAGTATACAGTTCAATGAAGTATCTATTGCTGCCTCCAACTCCCGGTAGCCCTGCGTCAGTAACAAATGGTGGGACTACTTGGAGTCTACCTCTAGAGGCATAAAGTTTTGCTCCGTTTGTAAAATTACCAGATCCTTTGTTCGGATTAGAAGATGTCGTTTCGTAATTTGCTGGGAGTTTTAAATAGTATGCGTGATCAGTCTGTCCCTGAGTTGAATCTCCACCATCTTCAGATGCCGCATCAGCATCATAGTTACCATCTCCAATCGCTACTAAGTCAAAATAAACTCTCTCAACTGTTGCAGGTGATCCATCAGATGCAGAGTACTGAGTGAAATAAGCGGTGCCTGGTTCTCTAGGAAGTGACTCAGCAAAAACTCCACCACCCGGTACCGAAACATTTGATGGGAATGCCTCTTGAGCCTCCGTAAGAGAGGGTCTAGTTTGAGCCTTACCTAGAAGTTTCTTTGCAGAAAAATTGGTTGATGTAACATTAGTCTTAGCCATTATCCGTATGCAACCTCAATTCTAGAAATGTAACCAGTCCAGTTCTTGTGGGCTGAGATTTTTATTACATAGTATTGGTTTGGAATTAATCTAGATGTTCCAAGGTCCAAAGTTAGTGCGAGTCCATTACTATCTATTGTAACGTCTTCGCCTGTTGCAGCCCCTGATCTCACACCAGCACCTACCAATGACTGCTTGTTTTCTGATGGTATGATTATCTTCCCACAGTCTAGCCAAGTTGTTGATTGGTCTGGATCTGCTGAGGAATCTGTAGATACTCTCAGTTCAACATTAACATTTTTGTTGGCTCCACCAGAAGCAGTTAGTGCCTCGTAGTAAGCAGGATAAGTAGCATCCATGCCTCTTAGAGTGGCATCCCCGCGAATAGTTAAGGTTATGTTTGGCGTTGAAGACCCGCCGGTGTACCTGAAAAGTCTGTAAAATGTTCGGATGTTGTTGGTTAGCGTTGAGTAGTCTGGATTTCCTGCCGGTGCTTGTAGAGAGCCGCCCTCAGCCACCCTTCTTGTATCTCCAGCATTTCCAATTTTAAACGGAGAGATTAAGTATCCATTGGCTGTAACCATGCCATCGTCATGAGAACCTCCGTTGTCTATTTCTGTTTGAGAATTCCATTTGTTCCCGGTATCAAGCAAATCAGTTTGGTTAGGATAGTTACCAGACACAATCCTGTGTGTCTCGAGACCAAAATACTCAGCGCTTGACAATGTTGTACTGCCAATTGATCCAGAATATCTCATGAATGCATTTTTGCTAGCAGAGTTCGTGGTCTTGTCAGACTTGTGAGGATGCAAAATCCTGCCGGCTACAGTTACATTGTTGGGTGTTGAGAAAAATGCTCCGCTTATTGAAGTTCCACCGTTATATAACATTGAACCTGTTACTTCAATGATGGTAGTTTCACAATCGGCCGCGTTGTTTAGTGCCGGCATGTCGCAAGACGAAACTGCAGAGTCAAATGTTGTAATACCAGAACCTATAACTCTGATGTTTGACACTGAGCAATTTGTTGTTGTTGGAAAAGAAATTGCTGATCCGTTTTGATAAACGTTGTTATAAAAGTTTGACCCTATAAAGTCAAAAGTTCCGGATGGATTTGAAGCAAAGTATCCAATTCCCGATTGATGGTAAGTCGTTGGGTGATTAAAGTTTGATATCGTTGGAGCAGACACTGCTGTGTTGTCAACATTCCCAGAGGGATCGACAACCCATTGAACGTAATTTGTTTGTGTATCGGATGCTCCAATCCTGTGTATAACCCTTGCATAGTTCCATCCAGATCTCTGTAGAGATGTGCCTATACTATAGGTTCCGGTTCTATATGGCTTTGTATGATCTGGAATGTTGTCCGTTGTTGTGGAAAACCCAACAGCTCCAACACTAAATCCAGTATTTGAAGACAAATTGTTGTTCTCGTTTAAATTAGCCAAACTAAGTGTACTAGCAGTAGAATCGTTCACAATCAAAAGCAGTGACCCAGTAAATGCATTTTTAAATGAGTTAGCAGTAAAGTTGTTTCCACTTGCTGCAACATCTTCATTTAAAGTACCGCCCATGACTTCAGCAACTTTGAATACACCCCTATTCGTATCTCCGTTGTCAGTGTATACACCATTTGAATTTACGGCACCCATTGACCCAACACCGCCGGCTACATTAGTATAACCTCCTACGGCGTTACCTGTGCCAAATGAAAGCTTAGCAGTTTCACCAGCGCCATCATCTAAATCGATGTCATCAAGTGCAGGAGATTCAACAGGAGCTGACACATCAGATGCACCTAGTTGAAATTGCAAAGTATTTACGAAACCTGTCCAAGCTGCGTCAGCCTCTATTTTTATAACAACATAATCGTTGGCTGCTACAGATTCGGTCCCAAAAGTGATACAGTGTACTCCATTTCCTGTTGAGGTTGCTGATGTATTTGAATTGTCTGAAGCACCATTTATTAAAGCTCCATGGTCATCACTGGTTTGTCCGTAATTAAATGTGCTTGAAATGTCCATCCACCCAGTGGAACCCGGGATTTTAATTGTAACTTTGGCGTTATTAGATGAAAGCGTACTAGAATTGAATCTAGTTTGTTTAGAGGTTGTAATTTTTAGGTCTCGAACTGGAGCTCCAGATGTATTTTGAACTTTTCTAAAGTATCTTCGCGTCCCAGATATAGTTGAGTAGTTTGGATTCTCTAAAGGACCGTTTGTTAAAGCTGCAAAGTTCCCAGCGTTAGTACCTTGTTTCGGAGAGTAGAGCCGGCCGTTGTAATACAGTAGTCCATCTTCATGACCGCTGGCGCCTGATGCAGTCATGTGGTGTTGTGAATTCCATGTTGCCGCTGCTGCTGTTACATTAGTTTGGTTCTCGTACGCTGCTGAGGTAATTCTAAAGTTTTCTACGTCAAAGTGTTCATTCAGATTATCGTTGGCTGTGTCGATGTTATAAATCAAGATTTGATTTGTGGTAACAGATCCAGTTGATGTTAAATTTGTTTTTAAAGGATGAGTTAAGTTAAGGGAAATTGTAGTGGAGTCATTCAACATTGTATCATCAGTTGTTGAGGTTGACTTAGTTAATTGTAAAACTTTGTTAAACAAGTCTGTGCCATTAGTGGCATCGAGTGCACCTGCGCCGATTGCCGTTAAGTTACTGCCTACGTTAAAAGTAAGGACGTTTCCTGTCGGATAAGTAAATTTGTATGCATTTAAAACATCGGACCTATAAGTCAAAGAGGCCGATCTAAAGTATTGCACACCAGAAAGATATTTTGATCCTTGTCCTGTGAATGATACGCGAGGATTACTGACTGACATTGCATTTGAAGATGCATCTGTGTCGTTGAACCATTGAACAAAATTTGTTTGATAGGTTGTAGCACCATAGACATGTTTAATCTCGGCATGATTCCAACCCTTTCTTTGATCTTGGGGGTCTATGACGTACTTTGATGTTCTATGTTGGAAGATGTTGTATAAAGACCCGTTCTGATCTTTCGCAGAAGCAGTTACAGACACATCAAAGAAACCGGACCCATTTGATCCAGTGAATACAGCAGAGCCCGTGTTTGGATTACCGGCCCCAGAAGCAGTCAAGTTCAGAGTGTGCAGTACAGCGCCGTTTAAAATCAATTTGAGAGACCCACTTTCTGCATTTCCAAAAGCATCATGAGAATAATTTATTTGTGATGATTTCAATTCTTGCGAAACGTGGAAATTCACGACTCCTGTTATTTCTTGTGTTCCATTGTAGACACCTAGTCTAAAATCCTCTCCGGAAGTTGCCACAGTGTATTGATCGTTAATGCCGGGAGGTGATGTAAAAGAACCAGTCGACCCAACATCAGTATAGCCACTAGGGGCTTGTGGTTGAGTTTCGAAAGAAAGCTTAGTATCGATTCCGTTTGTATTTGTATAGTTGATTCTGTCAACTGCCGGCGCTGGACCTGGGACAATAATCTTCAGGATCTCATTAAATTTGTCTATGGCTGTACCAATTGGAGTTGAAGACAAGAAGTCTGAAAATAAACCATCAGTATAAGAGCCGTCCTCAGCGTTTCCAATCGTTGCTCCAGAGCCTCCTCCGGAAGAGGATGTTAAAACAACATTGTTGCTAGCGTCCAAAGCTAAAAACTTTGTATTCGCAGCAGTACCGGCAGCGAGACCCGTTAGGTTCAAAGCTGATGCTGTCACCGCATTGGTCGTTGTGTTTCCGTTGTTTGTAACTTGGTCGAGGGTCGTTGCAATTCCACTAAGGTTTGATCCATCTCCGTGAAATGCTGAGGCGCTAACAGCCAATGATGCTGATATTTCTCCTGTCACGTCTAGTTTAGCCCCATTGTAAGTAAGACCAGAAGACCCACCAAGTTCTCCGGAGTTATTGAATTGAATTTGATTGTTTGATCCACCAGCAAGATTAGTCAAGTTTGATCCATCCCCGTAAAAAGCGGATGCTGATACATTAATTGATGCTGAAATGTCACCGGCAACTGTTAACTTATGTGTAGGTGCAGCAGTGCCGATGCCAACTTTTTCATTTGTTGGTTCGATCCTCATAATCTCCCCAGACCCATCGTGTTTTCTGAAGATAGTTGATGTCGCATCTATGTGAAAGTCTTTTGCCGCTGTGGATCGTAGTCTCAATCCGGTTCCGGGCCCGCTTCCTTCTTGTGCAAAACTCCAATCTCTATCGCCGTCTAGGCTAATTCTGATTATTTCATTACCAGCGGTACCATCCCCTTTCACATCAAGAACAGCATCTGGGGAAGCGGTACCAACTCCAAGCTTATTGTTATCAAAAACTAAATTACTAGAGGCTCCAAAGTTATTTGAATTATTGAATTGTATTTGTTTGTCAGAACCTGCTGGACTGGTTGTTATTCCGGATAAATTTGATCCATCTCCAAAAAAAGCAGAAGCAGATACATTAGCAGATGAAGAAATCCCACCTAAGACATTTATTGATCCGGTGTATTGATGTATGTCGTCTGCTGAGTTTCCAAATTTTGTTGACCCAGTGGCTGTAAGGTTTGTTACATTTTGATTGGTGACATTGACATTATATTGATTGGCGTTTATTGTACCGGAAACATTTAACGTCCCAGTTAGATTTAATTGAGACGTCGAACCTGCTACAAAAACTAAATCTTCCGATGCTGCCAACTTACTGTTGCCATCGTTAAACTGAACAGCGCCAGAAGGAGGCGCTGAACCTGAAAGGAGATTTCCTTTTACAAATGCCCAGCCAAATTCAGCCATTTATCCCCCGATTAGATAGTGTTTACGCCGAGAAAGATACTGTAATCACCAGCGGCTCTTGTTGCACTAAGTGCGGCGGCAACGGCTATTCTTTCGACGCCTTCAATCGGAATGACTGCTCTAAATGTACCATTTTTATCTACTGCTGGAAGCTCAACGTTTTTGTATACTAGGGCATCTCCATTTCCTTGTGAAATAGGAATTGTTAACGGAGCCCAGTGCCCCCCAAGAGAAGAATTGTAACCATAAACAGTCACGGTCACCGTAATGTTTGAGGCCCCTGCATCTACTAGGCCATTATTGTCTACAACAATGTGTAAATTCTTTTGTGAATGAAAATTTTTAAAACCATCTGATGTGGATGTTGGTGCGGTGATTGCTGCGGTCTTTTCAGAATAGGCTGCAGTGGTCCCACCGGGATCGGCAATGTTTATAACATTTCTTGTTCTGCCGCCTGATGTATATTTGTGTACTGACATAATAAAACTCCTAACTCCCTATAACTAGTTCTGTTTACGCAATTTTTTCTTATGGCGAGCAATTGCTTTTTTCTTAGACAATCTTCTCTTTACAGATTTTTTGGTAAACTTTTTTCGGTCTTTGACTTCGTCAATGATTCCATCTTTCTTGCATTTTTTGATAAATCTTTTAATAAATCTTTCTGGGCTCTCATTTTTACGAGGCCTTGCCACATGATTAGTTGCCATTACTTACCCGCTAGCTTTTTCCAAACACCAGTATTAATTCCTAATGCCGCCAAGTTTACACCCGGGTCATTTGGAGCTATACCATCCAATGGTCTTGCCCCATGCGGGGTTGCTCCTGAACTTCTGCTGGCTTCTCTATTCGAGAGAGGTTGCGTTCCTTCAAAAAGATTAACGCCATTATAAGCGTCTTTGCCAATTGCATCTAGCATTCTTTTTCTATTTTCTTGCATCTCTCTTTGTTTTCTTTCGTTATCAAATGAAGGAGCAACATATTTATTGGTTTGTTCAACAATTGTATTAGATGGTTGCAAAGCTTCTTTAATTATGTTTTCGAGAAAGTTGCTTTCAATTAAAGCTTCCTCAATACATTCTTTAATAATTGGCTTGAGTGCCTTCTTTAAACCTTCTTTATTCATTTAATCTCCAAGAATCTTTTTAAATAGTCCATCTATGTTGCTTTCTCTTTGTTCTCTTAACTTTGTAGAAAACTTGATTGCCGTCTTCTTGTCATCTTTTGGAAAGACATAAGCATTGGGGGTCGATGGTTCCGATACTATGTCAAAACAAATAAGTTGGAAATCATCTTCGACAATCGTTTCGCCCAATTGTTCCCTGACCGATCCAAGTCCTCGAGAAGAAATACCAAGCTTGACACCTGCATTAATCAGGTCTTTTAAAATTCTTCCGCTTGGAGTATCAAGTACCTTGATCTTACCCATGACATCTTTACCTTCCCACCAACAGTTTGTAACCATGTGAGAAACATTTTTAAGATTTACAACAGAGTCATCTGGGTGGTCTAATTCACCGCAGGCACGATTATCCTTTACAATAATCATGTAATTGTCTATCTCTCTTTTTAAAACTTTCATTGGGTATTTTCTACCATTTCCGTTTTTTGTGTCTGCCGTTTGAATACGACCAGTTAGATAGATGACACCTTCTTGGACAACTTCGTTTTTTTCTGCTTCCGTTAAGAGATCAAGACAACGTCCGTCCGGACATAAAGCATGAAATTCTCTTAATAATTGTTTAGACATTCTTCTCTCCAGTAAAATAATGGGCGGGCGCTACCCGCCCGTTTCAGGATCCGCTGCAACAGCGTCTCACGGGCTGTAATACCCAGCGCTTAATCATCGACATGCTCACCTCCTGATCTCGACGATAGCCTTAGTCCAAAATCATCGACCAAGACCGAAATTAAATATGATGTCCCAGCCGATAAACAGCCAAGCAAAAAAACATTCACGAATGAACGTTCATAGTTAATTAGTTCAGTATACGGAGAAAGACACGAAACAAATACTCCAACCCAAAAGCCCATACACAAAGGGCAGTTGAACAAGGTATTCCATTTTTTGCTGTAATCTTTTTTTGGTCTTATGTCTTCAAAGATTTTTCCATAAACGATTATGAACGTCATACCATAGCAGACTAAAATAAAATTTAATAAATTCAAGAAATCCTCACTCGTATGTATAGCGACCGTATAAGTAAGGTGCAAACAAGTTGTTTTGTACGATAGATCCTTTTTTCTCTTCAGCGGGAACCTCTCCGAGTTCTGTGGAGTATTCTCCGTCTGGAGATAGCAGGTGGTCGTCGCTCATGTCATCGTAGGCGGTTGATCCTTTGATGTATGCTTCTTCTGTACTCATCCACTCAGAAATAACTTTGAGGGCAATCTTATTGGGTTCAGATTGTGAAGACTTCATTATCTTGCCTTCAAGCGAACCATAAACATTGCCGCCTTGAATAGAGTCGTACTCAAGAATACCTTTTGCTCTCATAAACTCTAATAGCCTAGCTTCAGCGCCATAGGTAAAATCAGAGATTGTTTCTTTGGCAAACGCCATGATCATGCCACCGTTTTGCTTAAGAACAATGTCAATGTCTTTATGATCCAAGATCATTATGTCACCATTGATCGCTGACCTGGTATTTAGCCCAAAGTCAATTCTATCTTTTGCAACAACTTCGATCTTGATACCGGACTCTTCTGTAGGTTGATCAACTTTTTCTTCGTCTCCAACAATTGAAATGTTAATCGCCATTTCTCTTCACCTCCGCTAAAAGATCTTGAATGTAAAAAACTTCTTCGACCATACTTGAATCAATTGGCCTCTTAACATAACTATCTAGTTTCTCTTTGACTTTTAAAAAGTTATCTTTCATAGTAGAGTCTTTTTCTATTTCTACACTTACAGCTTCTTTTAATCTTCCGATTTCCTCATTTAAAAAACACTTGAGACCCAATCCATTATCAGAAAAGGATACTATAAAGTTACTAAGTAAATCTTTTTGCTCCGTCAACAAAGAATGTTTGTATGTATCATTAAATCTTTCGACAAACATTTTAAATTCTAATTGACCAACTGCTTTCATTTCTGTCTGGTTTTCGTCCAATCTGGTAAGATAATTTACCACTTTGTCCTCGAGCATAATTCTTTTCTTTGCTCCAAGGTTCGAGTTTTGAAAATACAATCCAATAGTCGCAAGATCTTTATAGTTTGGCACAAAGTTGGAAAAAGTTTTACTTCCCAACGCCTTGTTGATTTTGTTGATCAATGCTGTTTGCTCATTAAAAATTTCTGTACGATTTAAATTATCAAAATCTTTTTTTGTTTCAACCATGAGTCTTTGTGAAAATTGTTTATTTAATTGTTTGCTCTCAATAAGAGATTTGTACAAACCAAGCTCATTAGCAAGAACCTTTCCTTTTGTAAAAAATTCACGTAAAAGACCCTTTACTTTTGTTTGTCTTTGTTTGTCTTCTTTTAAAATTGCTTTTGTTAATTCACGAATCAGACATTCGTAAAGAAAAGCGGTATTTCTTTTCTTATTGTGTTTCATCTGTGTCATCCTTTTTATTTAGTGATTCTAGTAGAGTTTTGATCTCAGCATCAATGTTAAATAGTTTCTCTTCTTCTTTGGTATCATTTTCTTGGATACCTCTGACTAGGGAATCCATTCCCCCGAAACCAACCTTACCAGGCCACGTTGTTCTAGAGGTGGAGCCTCTAACCTCACCGCTAAATGCTTGGTTCTTCATCTGTTTAGCAAAGCCACCTTTGCGGTATGTAATCTTTCGTTTTTTGTATGGCCCACGAGGTTTTGCGTCATCATCTCGCTTTGCAGGTGGTTCTGCAAGTAGATCTGCGTCCTTCTTGTCACCTCCACCAGCATCTTTGTTGGCGTCAGGTGTGTCGCCTCCAGTATCACCACCAAGATTTAAATCTCCGCCGGAGTCACCTCCAAGGTCTAAATCTCCGCCACCGGAACTTCCACCGCCTAGATCACCTCCGCCTCCTAAGTCACCACCCGAACCACCAGCAGGGGCTTGACCTGCTGCTTCAAGTGCAGCCATAAACTTTTTATCAGTGTGCATTTCTCTTTGCATTCTAAGGTATTCATCTTGCGACAAGCCAAGCAGATTTTCAGCAATCCAACGACGAGAGAAGAATCCTTCAGTCGCAGCACCAGCAATGTCAAATTTTGTTTTCCAGTGTTCAAGCTCTTGCATCTCTGCTATCTTAGACGGGTTGTTTAATGATAGCTTAAAGTTTAAAAGATCGTCCCCACGATAACCTAAAGTGTAAAGGTGAATAATTCCAATCTTTTCAAGCTCCGCCAATACAACGCGTTGTAGTCTCTGGATGGTTCTTGCAAATCGAATGTCTTTTTGTGCAAGTGTTGTTTTGTCTTCTGTATTTCCACCTTCGCCCATTGAAAGGTAAGATTGCGGAACTTTCAATGCCGAGAATAGTTTGTCTCGCAGATATTTAACATCTTCAATCTGTGCTGTGAATTGACCACCGGGAAGATTGGTAATGTCTGTGGATGATTGCCCGCCACGAATAGGGATGAAGTAATCCTCTTCAATCGACAGGGGATTGTAACGCAAGTCTACGCGTCCCGTGGTTGGATCAACAACTTGGTGACGCTTCATTTGAGTCATGACCTTTTGCATGTATTGCTCAACGTCTTGAGGTGCAATTCCACCTACGTCTATCTTAAACACACGTCGCTCTGGTGATCTTGTAATACGATAGGCCATCATTGCATCTTCGAGAAGCGTAAGTTGTCTCCAGATGCGTCTAGCAGGCTCTAAAACGGATGTTCCGTAAGGGGCATGCTTGTCATTTCCGAGAACACGAAAGTGCGCCATTTGCCAATTCTCAAGTGTCAATCCAGCATTGTTCCACTGGAACTGAACGTAATTTGGATTTGATGGGTCTTCACCTTCAAGTCTCTCAACTTCTTGAGCTGGTAGTCCGATGCAGTTTTGCAAACCTTTTGTTTCATCTAAATCTAGATACAAAAACATGTCTCCGTATTTGCACATCGTTCTAGCCCAACCAAACAAGTTGTGTTCAATGTTCATGATGTTATAATAGAGAGAGTGTAGCACATATTTAATTTCATCATTTGGACACTTGATGTGCAAGATTGGCGTTAGTGCGGAGTGGGTTGTCATCTCGTCTGCATAAATGTCAAGAGAAGATGCGATCTCTGGTGTAAATTCCATTTGGTCAAAGTCAACATAACGCTCCGCTCTATTTCTATTCGAGATCATGTTGAGCGTCATGATGTTCATTGGGTTGTATTCGGTCTTCTTAAATTGTTGACCTGATGCAGACTTGAACCTTTTTGCATACATGTCCAAGTGGCGTCGTCTTAGTTGCCGTCCTGATTGAGTTCTTCTTTGTGTAATCGGACCAGAGAACAATCTAGTTAGAGTTTTAAATAAATCATTTTCATTGTTTCTTGGGTTTCTATCATTGCGAGCCATATTTTATCCTTTGTAAATCCAGAAAAATTCTTTTGTTTTCTTTATCTCCTCTTCGTGTTTTTCTAGAAATGTTTCGTTGTAGAATTTTTGGCCTTTAATTTGTGTATTCATTGTTGTTGTGCTTTTGAATACACCACCTAACATTGCCTTCTTATATGCCATGTCTCTTTCGTTTTCTGAGAGGGCTGTGTCTCTCACCCAACAGGCAATTGCCAAAGACATTACCAGATCATCATTATAAGAACGCATCGCTTGTGGCTTACCATTAATCCAAACAAAAGTTTTCAATTCATGAAAGACCCTAGAGGAATGCATAGTAATTAGTTTGTTTCTGACGTACTCCTCTAGTTTGGCAACAATTAAAGGTCTCGTCTTAACAGACGTTGTAAAACCAGGCACTGCTCTTTCGTCATGTTCGGCCAAGTACGACTCAACATACTCGTGAGTTGATTTAATGGAATAGTAAAGCTTTTTGTATTGCATGTCTTTTAGCTTCTCTAGAACAGCGATACCAACGCCTACATTTTCAACAACAAGAAGACATGTGCCGTACTCAGTCGCGGCGTCATAAAGTATTTTTGAATACATGTCTAGGTCGGGTTTGCCTTGATACTCGGCAACAACTGTCATGTTATCAACTCTGATTATGTGGAAACAAGAAAAGTCTGCTCCATCACCTCGAGCAACGTCAGCAGATAAGATGTAAGGAACTCCTTCTTCAAACTTTTCCCAGATCCAAAAGTTTCTATCATAGCCCGATCTATACTCAGGATCTTTAACATCTTGTATGATTCTCTGTAAATCTTCTGGATTGATTACAGTTTCACCGGAAGCGTTGAACGAACACTCAAGCTCCTGTGCAATTTGTCTCTTGGACATGTTTCTTGTTTCTTTTTCATACCAAGTTTGATCACGTTCGGGATGAACATCCCACATTAGTTTTGTTGGGTGAAAATCATTAACTTCAGTCTCAGATTCGGTATAGGTTTTGTGGAACCAATTTCCAACGCCGTTAGGGGTGCTTAGAGCGATACAGCGGCCCCCTGTTGACAAAGTAGGGTAAAGACCCGTCCAAAGCTCTTCGAGGCCGTCAACGAACGCTGCCTCGTCTATAATGAGCAATGATAATGCTTCCGAACGACCAGCATCTCCTGATGTCGTTCCAGCTTTTACTTGAGAACCATTTGTGAGTTCAAATGACTGTTTGTTGTCGACTGAGATCTTTGCAATCAACATCCATGACGGAAGGTTTTTGAAGATCATCTTGACTTTCTTTACGAGGTTAGTTGCCGTACTAAGTTTGGTTGCGATTACGAGAACGTTCTTTTCTCGGTGAAACAACATGAACCAAGCAACATAAGCAGCAGAGATCGTAGAGATCCCAAGCTGCCTACCTTTTAAAATTACATTGAAACGATAATCGTTAAAATCTTTCAGTAAATCTCTCTGATAGTCATACGTCTTAAATGGAATTTGACCATGCATCGGATGAGAGATCTTGCAATAATTGTCGATGAAGTATTCTGGACTTTTTCCACACTTTACAAGTTCTTTAACAATCTCATTCTTGGTAAGCTTCATTCATTATCCAAAATAGACCTTCATATTTTTAACCTGCTCTAAAGTTGGTTTATCGGAACCCATTTTTCGATTTAGAACATCAAAGATAGCCTCAGCTAAACCGTTGATAGAGCCAAGTTTACCTCCGTCAGCTAAAGATTGTACAGCCTTCTGTATTTTGAAGGGATCATAATCGGGCCTCGCAAAACGATATCTAAAATCAATTTTCTTTCCATCGTATTGTAATTCAACAGCTGTGTCTCCTTTCATCATGCTAGGATTAAAGTAGGCCATGAGTCTGCCCCCTGCTTCAGTGACAGTGTCTTCCATGACGGCATCAAGCTCTTCTTTGATGATTTGTCTTAAAGTTTCTTTTGTAATTTTCATTGTTTTATTCTTCGCAGCATTCACATGTACAGCATGGGCAGCAATTGCCACAACATTTTTCGTCTAAATTATTCATTTTTGGTTGTCTCCCGGTTTGATAAATTCATTTTGAGGACGCTTTGCTTTTGCTGTCTCCAAAAAATTTCTTGTAATGTCTCGGATTGTTGGCTCCGAAGGTGCACCCGTTTGCTCCATTTGCAAACCACCAATCTTGTAGTGTTGGTATGCTTGGACAAATGTACGAACTCTAGAGGTTGTTTGAACAATGATTTGAGGATCTCCTTTCGCGGTTAGAGAAACAGAGTTTCCGGTAACCACCTTATATTCTTTTTGCAAGAACTTTTTGACTTCATTCATTGTACGAAGAATTTCGTTTTCAAATCCGCTTTCTTTGAGATCTTTCATTCTGACATCAGATTGATAATTGATAATCATTGAGTCGCCATAAAATTTTACTTTGAATCCATCGATACATCGCGTATCCAATAGGGGGATGCCCTCTTCTCTTTTCAATCCAACTTTACGTGCTTGACCGTCAAGAGAATAGTTATCCATGTGAGCGCCATCGTAAGCGTTCGCTGCTGCTTGAGATAAACCTCTAATAATTTCTAATGTTTCTTTGCTCATTGCCTATCTCCTATTGAATGGTGCTTGCATTAAGAGTATCGCCTGAGATCGTGTATTTGCCGTCTGGGGTTAGCGCAATAGTGAACGTAGCCTTTCCTGGTTCGACACCATCATACACCGTCTCTACAGAATCAAATTCGAACTCTACCGGTGAGCTCGAGCCCATCAGGCTCATAGCTTTTTCTTCGAAGCCGGCTGTTGAATAGGAATTGCGTTCAAGTTCCTTCATGGCGTCTTCGATGCCATCTTGATAATCTGCTTGTTCTTCGTGTAGCACTTTGCCCAATTCTTCTTTAATAATTCTTTTTAAAGTTTCTTTTGTAAGTTTCATTTGGTTCATCCTCTGGGTTTTACATATACTATTTTATAATCGGAAGCGTACAAGTCATATTTAACAATCGATTGAACAACATTTTCTACTACTTTTTTTCTCATCTCAACATTCTGGACGGAACCCATCTCGCCTTTAGAATCTCTAACCATCTCGATGATTTTTGTGCGTAATGATTTAATTCTTCCGGCACTTTCGGGATATGCCTCTACAAACTGTTCGGCGCTTCCGAATGTCTTGTCGTCATGGGAGATCTCAATCTTCGGTGGAGCACCGAATCCGAGAGGTTCGGCCTCAATTTTGAAGACAGCAGTGTTCCTGTTTTCACTTAGAGTTTCCTCTAATTCTTCTTTGATAATTCTCTTTAAAGTTTCTTTTGTAAGTTTCATTCGTTTGGTCTCCAACCTTTTTTCCATCTTTCTTCTCGCCCTTCCACCCATTGTATGTAACACTTATAGCAGCAATCAAATTTTGTCATGTAAAGATCATCGACGGATTTGAATGAATAAGTATTGCATGTTGGACATGAACGCTCGGATTCTCTATTAAGTAGTTCTTTTGAAATTAAAACCCCATCAAGATCTACCTTCTCGCTTTCTGTTTTGTCATGACGATAGTTTGACTTGAGTTCATCTAGGTACTCCCTCTCTTTATCATCATCCCATTTTGATTTAGGGTTGACTATAGCGTCATGCCCGTATTTTTCAGCAATTGCTTTTTCAACCTTGACGGCATAATTTGGATCTTTATTTTTCACTATTACTCCACTATTTCATTTACGGCATAATAAGTTGCCAAAGATGTCCCCGTTCCCAGTGCAAAACCTCCAAGAAACATCCACATGGATCTTTTTGTTGAGCCTTGCTTTCTTAGTACCTCTATCTCCTCATCTCTAATTTCCATCATTTTCTCATGTTTGTATTTGAGAGAGTCGTGCTCCGAGGCTAAAACATCGTGTTTGTATTGCAGTTCAGCTACTTGAACTTTCCATTCAAGATCTTTGCGAATCTCACACTGTTGGATTACAGCCTCAGAATCTGCGAGAATTGTTGCAACAGCCTCGTCATTAAACAAGCGACCGTCGAAAGGAGCGGTTTGTCCTTTTTCCATCCGCATCATTAATGGCTCTGCGTTAGCCAAAGACAATAGAAATAAAATCATTTAAACCTCGCAATGTTATATTCTTCCATGAGTATTTTGTCCATCGCATCCGGATCTTCTTTTGCTAATTCTAATAATTCCAGTTTACGTTGAGCAGTATCTTTTTCGAGAGATGTCTCTGCACTCTTGTATTGTTCGCGAAGCTTTGCTGTCTCTTTCAAGTATTTTTCCAAAGCTTCAGATTTTCTTTTCGCTTCACTTTCTGATGCGTGTTCGATTACTTCTATTTCTTTTTCTTTTAATTCAACTTCGTCCTTAGCGGCTTGTTTTCCTCGACGACCTAGGAAAAAAGCAAGGATGGCTACCAGTCCGGCAACCACCCATTCCCATTTATCTTTAAGCCAATTCATTGGCCTTTCCATACTTTAGCAAAGTCAATTGCAGTTTGGCCACCAATGTATGTCATGGCAATCATACCCCAAGTATCTGCATCAAGACCTGTGCCCCAATACAAAAGACTAGTAGCAACGGCAAATACAAGTAGCTTGCGAGAAATAACCTTTTCCTGAACTGCATCGAACACTCCTTTGTCTTTTCTGTTTAAGTAGAGCGCAGCTTGGATATCATCTTTTCTTTCGTCAAGAGTTTCTTTAATTTTTTCTTTGCAATCGATAGCTGCGAGTTTCTCAGCCAATTCTTCTTTTAGTCCCATAATAGACCTCCTTTTACGGAACTAAATAGTATAGCAGGTCACAATTTGACCTGCGCATAACCATCAACTTTGTCAATTTCAATAGTTGTATCAACAACATCTTTGAGATTCTCGAGATGAGTAATGAGAAGAACTGTGCCGAAATGTGCTTTAATCATTTGTAAAAGTCTAACGAAGCCTTCCATGTGTTCAGCGTCTAGTGCGGTTGCTGGTTCATCTAGGATAAAAAAGTCCGACTGCGGTAGTGAAGATACAGAGATTAGAGCGAGTCTAATAGCCATTGAAGCAATTGTCTTCTCAGCACCCGAACCCATAGACAAAGGTCGCGGGTCATACTTTGGATGCTTTAAATAGATCTCGAGACTATTGCCATCATTATCTATCAATACTTCAAAGTCAACAATGGTTGAAAGTATAGAAGAAATCTCAGCATTGATGCGAGACAACATAGACTTGATAACCTCGTATGAGATTCCATTAGCGTGTGTTGCTTGTACAAACAAGTCGTATGCAATGTAATCTCTTTCGGCATCTTTAATTTTTTGTATACCTTCTCTCGCCTCTTCGATTAATCTTTTTGTTGATCCTTTCTCTGACATAAGTTCAAGCAAGTCGGATTTGCATTTTTTAAAAGACATGTCTCTAGCGGCGATGGTTTGATCAATTGCGGACATGTCTCTACGTAGAGAAGAGAGATTTTCATAAGCTTCAATGTTATCGTTGTAGTAAGCAATGTCAGATTCGTAATCTTGTATACGTCGCTGCACCAAAGATACTTTGCCCTCGCAGTTCTCCCATTGTAGAGACAGATTGAGAACCTCAGATTTGTTTCTCTCTAGAGCATCTCGTTGGACTTCATAGTCTCTGACAACTGCCTGCGAATAAACTTCGTTGGTCAATGATGCTTTCATTTTCAAATCAAGCATGACTGAGTTAAGGCGTTCTATGTCTTGTTCTACGTCGACAATCGTGACCTTTGCTTCTTCCGCTTTCTTTACGAACTCATTGTTGCTACAGAATTTACAATCAGGGTCATACTCATGATCATGAAGCATGTCGATCTTTGATTGAAGTCTAGACTTCTCTCGCTTTGCTTTGTCGACAGACTTTTGAGTTTCTTTCATTTTTGACTTGATGATTTCCAAAGTATCAAGTTCTTCTTGAGCAGTGGTTGAGTCTTCAATCAAAGATGGCAATCTAGACGTCAAATCTTCGATTCTAGATCGTTTTGATTTGATCTCGGTAGATAGCCTATCCATTTCTTTGGAATTGCTTGAAAGCGATTTTTGAGCCTTTGAGAGCCTAGAGTTGACATCATCAATGTTTATTTCTCTCTGGGAGGCTGCTTCAACCTGCGATTGAATCAGATCTCTTTCGCCTCTTAAGATGCGTAAGCGTTGTTCAGATTTGTCACACTCTTCTTGTTTGGTTTGTATTTCTTCTAGGATCTCAGAATATTCATCGATTGCTCTCTTGAGTTTCTTCTCCCAATCCACACCATTCAAGTGTTTAATGTAGCCCCGCATCTCTGAAGAATCTTTCTTGACCTCTTTATGCATTTCATCAAAGATTTCCAGATCAAGAAACTTTGCAAGAATCTCTTTACGCTTAGTCGATCCTTCGTTGATAAACCCAAAAGAATCATTCTGTGTAGACAATGATGTCATTATAAAATCACGATAGGTTCCGAAAGTTGATTGAATGTTTTGATCAGTCTCGTTTCTGGTCGTACCGTTCTTTGATTCTGCATTTGTTCCCAAGTTCATCTTGGTAAAATCCAAGTCGGTCTTAGCAGATGTTTTTGTTCTCTCGAGGTTTCTCGAGATCTTATAAAGATCATCGCCAATTGAAAGTTCGATTCTACACTTTGCCTTTTCGTGATTCTGGTTTATAATGTGGACATTCTTTCTTTCTCCTTTGGATGTGGTATTAAACATTCCAAATAAAGCAGCATCAATGATGGACGACTTACCAGAGTAATTTTTGCCGAAGATACCAACAAGACCATTTAATTTACTAAAATCAATAGAGTTGCCTTTGCCATAGTTAAACAAGTGATCCCATTGCATTTTGATCAGTTTCCATGTTACGTTTCTGGACATGTCTGACTGAGTATGCTTCTTAAAATACTCTCTAGCAATTTCCATTGCTCTTTCTCTCGTTTCTGGTTTTAATTCTTTCGTGTCTAAAAACTGCTCCATGTATTTGTCAAATACATTTTGATCTCGAACATTTTCTGATTTTGATACATTGTTATCCATGGATGCTTGGGTTGCACGATTGACAGTTTGGATGGACATGGGCGACCATTTAGTTTGTGCATAATCTTCTATGCGAATTAGTCGCGCACGAGGTATGTTGTGATCACAAACCAATCTTAGTCTAGAGTTCTTAGGAACACTTACATTGGGTAGTTGCCCATCTTTAGTTATCGATACAGTCACAAATGGCCTTGGTGATCTAAACAATCTTTTTTCAACATTGTGTTTTTGTTTAGAATGAATGTTCCACATCAAGTACCCCTTGAGTTGTGACTCTCCAAAATTTTGCTGAACAGTTGAACCGGCATACCAGAACTTTTTCTCCAAGTCTAAGTATTGAGTTCTGTGGATGTCTCCAAGCATGGCATAATCAAAATCTTTGAAGATTGAAAGATTATCTTCACCATGATCCAAAGAAAATCCAGATCCCACTTGTGATCCTTGGACGGCACCGTGATACAAAGCAATGTTGATACTCCTGTTGTTCGAAGGAGATCTCCAATTATCACGATCAAAAACAGACAAGACATTAAAAGTAAGTCCATCTTCCGGAGTATACTCTCCGGAGTTTTTCAATAATTTAAGATTGGGATGACCAAGCGCTTCAATAATTGGTGTGATAGCATCTTGGCGGTCTCCGTTCTTAAGATTGCCATCATGGTTGCCAAGTATTATGATGGTGGGCGCTATGTCTGCCAAAGATTTAAGAAAGTCAGATGCCATCTCAAAATATTCTGGTGATAATTGTGTCTTAGTGTGCGCTAGGTCACCGGTGTGTACGATGTAATCTGGGCTCTCCTGCTTTAGGGAGTCGTAGATTTCTTTAAATACATGTTTGTATTCCTGATGATATTTCAAATTTCTAATATGAGTATCACTAATGTGTGCAATACGTTTCATTTGTCCTCCAATTTTAGAATGTAATCTTATTATAACATATTATTTGTCTATTGTCAAGTATTTTTCTTCAAATTCATCATAGAAGATTGGTCCGCCGTCCATAAAAGTTAAGTCAAAAACGTTGTAATCAAACCACTCGAGTGATTGTACCGGTCCCCAACCATAAGCCTCCGACAAGCATGACAATAGAATGTCAACTTTGTAAACTAATCTAGATTCTTTTCTGTGAAATTCCATTATGGCAGGAGCAAAAATTTCTCGCGGCTCTAATACCAAAAACGAATGGCCATCATCCACAGCATCTTTTATTATTGTCTCAGCAAAACTCATCATACCTCCATTGCTACTTATAATGTAACATGTTCAGAGATGTTTGTCAAGTTTTTATTCGATGTGACCCGTGCCTACTACTGACCACTCTAGTTGAACATCCACATAGCCATTCATTCCCTCGAACGGAACACGTTGCTTGGAGATTCTTGTTAAATAAATTGCAGTCAAAGACCATGCTGGATAGGATTGAAAATAGCTTCCATCAAAAAACATAAACCCACTATCTGGGCCTGTACAGGAAATTGCACCCAACAGTTGCGAACCATCTGGTGAATAAGTCACAATCATGATATTGAATTCATCTGATACACCTGGTGGTGTCCACGAAAAATTAGTACCAGATTTAGATACAACTGCTGCAAAGGCATACGAAGGATCAACGTACCTCAGTTCCCAAGGTTGAATTTCATCAAAACCTTGAATAGAGCGAAACGAGTAGTAAGTGTTATCTTGCAAACGAACGGTCATCAGTGTGTTCCGATCGTACTGCGATTCTTGTAAGTAGCTCGAGTACAGCCCCACGCCATTATCATAGGCGGAGAATGAATTAGTCGATCCTTGTATGCTTAATGTTTGACCTACATTAATTGGTGAAACATTAATCCCTAGTGGATTCGTGTTTGTTGAGCATTGTCCCATTGGAGGAAACCAAAGAGGGTGCTCATCATTAATCTTGTCGTGGAATTTTGACTCAAACAAAACAGTGATTTCTTGAGACGTGCCCATACATGCAGGACAAGCAAGTTGCTCAAGAGTGTATCTTGTAAGCCCAACAGTGCCCTCTAGAGGCTCTGTAGATGGTTCGGTAGCAGGTTCTCCTGCTGGTTCGTTTGCAGGTTCATAAGAGGGCTCAGTGGTGGCTGTATCAATGACCTGCTCTGCTGTTTCTGTTGTTTGAATTTTATCAACAGTTCTGATTCCAATGTCTCCCCCACATGTGAGAAGAAGCGCTAAAAGCATAAAAACTCCACTATTATTAAAGTAATTAGTAGGTTTTAGTTAAATGTTCTCTAGCATTTGTTCGAAAAAATACATTTCGCTCTTTATCTGTTTGGAACCTAGTAGTCTGTCTTTAAATTCTTCTACTCCCATTTCTGATACGTCTTCTTCGTCAATAGGGACCTTGAACACTTCAAGATCATACTTCAACATAGACTTAATGATCCACTCGGCTTTCTTCTCGGCATCATAGTCCAAAGCCATGTAGACCGGGGTGTCGTGAATAGCGATGGCTTGAAACAAGCGAGACTGCTCTCTCAGGGTCGAACCAAGAATTGGGATTGCATTGCCTCCTGCTGCGATAGCATCAAAGACACCTTCGACAAGAACAACGGGCTCGTCCCAGTCGATCATCAGTTCGTTAAAAACGATGTCACGGTCTGCTGGAGGGTTGAGGTACCTATAAGAATGCCCAACGTAACTGCGAGCAATGAAGTAATTGCAATCTCCATCCACGTCAAACGACGGTATAATAATTCTTCCTGCATAGCGGCCCTCCTTACAATAGCCAATCTTCCATTTTAATATTTCTCTCCGACCAATACCTCGAGATGATAGATAACGGAACACGTCCGTCGTCTCCATCGGCAAGTCTTTATTGCACAACGAGATAAATTCTTCGGGCAAATCTATTTGCTGCTTTTCTTCTTCGTTGTTAAGTTCCCTAAATAGATCCTCGAATTCGTTGAGATCAAGTCTGCCTTGAAGCTCAAGATACTTTTGCCGTTGCTGGTATGTGCCAAACTTTCTTACAATTCGGTAAATGTTCTTGCCTCTTGCATCACAAATCCAGCATTTCCAGAAGCCGTTTGCGAAGTTCACCGACATTTTCTTTTTGTGGTGATTGCAATAAGGGCAATGATACAAATGTTCATCACCCTTTTGATAATAAGACCCAAGAACTTGGGTTACAATTTTTCTTTTGTCCTCGATCATAATGTCCTCCTGTTTATAATGTAACACATCACAGAAGGCTTGTCAAGTAAAAAGTTTACTTTGTGCCTGCCTCATCTTCAATGTCAACGCCGTCAAGCGTTATTCTGACGTCTTTGTTAGGATACTCGCTTCGGATCATTGAGAGAATAGATTGAAGTTTTTCATCTTGACTAATTTCTTTTGGAGGATAGTCGGGGTTTGGACCACCAGTGCCTGTGTTAACTGGTCTCTTTGATGGGTCGGATCTATAGCCTTTTCGAAAAGGGGCGTCACCTTCTTCAAGGGCAGCTTCCAGTTCTTCTTTGATAATTGTTTTCAATGCTTCTTTTGATAGTTTCATGGTGAGGTCTCCGTTATGATTTAAATAGTGCGATAACAGATTGTTCATCCACACCATTAGGCAAAAACTTTGCGATTGATTCGTTGTTTTGTAGTGCCGCTCGGAACTGTGTTGATGATATGCAGTCTTCCATCTTAAATACGGGTGCCTGTATAACACCTGTTCTTATGCCGTCAAAGTATTTGTTAAAGCCCGTACAGTATCCAATAGTTTTCGATGAGCACCCAAGTGCAATACTGTCCATGACTCTAACCTCAGCATAATCATAACAATCAGACAAAGGATTGGTATACGCACCATTCTTTCCCTGTCTAGTCATGGCTCTTTGGAATTTTAATTTTGGGTGATCTAATAGACCATAGATTTTTAAAACTGCCTTGGTTTGGTCGATGGTGATTGTGTCTCTAGTTTTTTCTCCGACATACAATCTAACTTCCTTTACGTCAGGATTATCCAAATAGAACTTGATGTAGTCGTAGTGACCTTTGTGGGGCGGCTTGAATCCACCCGGAATTAAAACTGTATATTGCATGTGTCCTCCGTGATGTTTATAATGTAACATGTTTAGAGATGTTTGTCAAGTAAAAAAGTTATTCTTCTTCCATATCTTTCAACTTTCTTTCAAGTTTCTTCATTCTTCTCTCGAGCAAATCAGCATCAAAGTCTGCTGCGAAGGCTAGCTTTCTATCCAAACCTTCGACTTTGGCTTTCACTTGATTTAATTCAGTTTCGAGTTTAACTTTGGCTGCTTGACATGGAGGTGGTTGAGCACCTGCTAGTCCAGCGGCTTGAGCATCTAATTCAAGTTGTTTCATCTTCTGTTCGTGTTTTTGTTCACTGTACTGGGTATAAAACTTCCATGCTGCGCCACCGCCTACAACAGCTAACATGGCTAACATAAGTGTGAGAGAGTTGTCCCCACCTGTTGTTTGGGCAATTTGATTGATTGAGTTTGCTGTAGGGTCTGGCTGAACTTCGTAGCTAGAAGTGTTGTTTGGGTTGTCTGGCATTGTATTATCCTCCGTCCTCGTGGACTTTTGTCTCGATGATCTACGTGGAGGTGGTGGTCCATCCTCTGGTTTCTCGAGCTCTTCGCCTTTTGGTTCTGTGACAATAAATAGTTCTTCGTCTTTAGATTCGACTTCTGTTGTGCCCCCTATTTGCTGTGTTACTTCTTCGGTTTCCTCTTCTTCAACAATTAATTTTTCTTCCGGCTCTTCTTTTTGTTTATTTTTATTTAAATTGAAAGACACGGCAATGTCAAACCTAGGTGCGCTACCTGGCATGTTTGTTAAGCCATACGAAATAGAAGAAATAAGATGCACATCTCTTTCATTTTTTACAAATGTTTTTCGAAAACCAATAGAAATTTCATCCGGATTGAATACTTTATCTATCTGCTTATCGTATTCAATCATAAATCTAGATTGATTTCTTGACATGTACATTCCACCGGTTAATTTGATCGCAGAGTCGGTAGAACCAATGTCCTCCATAACAGCTGAACCTGCCATGCCCCAATTCTCTTTGTTTAATCCAAGTGTAATTAATAAGCCGGTTGATGGATCTCCGGAGTGAAAACCTGTTCCTTTAATTACACCTAGTGACGACTTGCCCTTTCCCTCTTCATGAAATGATAAGCCTCCGATTACGGCTTTGTGCTGTACAAGGTTTTGTTGTTCGATGTTTCCAAAGTTTGTTTCCATCGCGGCTTGACCAACAATGAACGGCTTAATCGAACCTTTTCCAAATGTTTTTGTTGCTGACAATCCATAATTTGTAAGGTTTTGAATACCGTATTCAATGTCTCCATTTGATTGTTTGTAAATTAACGGCCCGTATGAGTTGTTAATCCCTGCTTTGATAGCAGCGTTGTTGCCGGCAAATGGAGAGTGAACTCTAGAATATTCATCTCCGATCGGTATTGTGTATAATTGATAATCAGGCAAGGCAATTGCAACTGCCACAAACAAGTAAAGAAGAATCATAACCCTGTAATTAGGTTCTTAAATCAAAATGAGAAAGGGCAACAACAATGGCATCCGCTTCATCATCAAGGCCTGGTTTCGGGTTTCCATGTCGAGTGTGCTCCATGATAAAGTTGTCAAATTTGTGTTCAGCCCACGCAAGGACAACTGTCTTTGCTTTTGTTCCACGGGGCACCTTGATACCCACTCTAGAGCGGGCTGTGGTGGCCCCTACGAGCGTAGGAGGTTTTCCGAGTAGTTGATGTGCTAGAAGTGAAACCATGCCGTTAAATCGCTGTAGAGAGCTCATGGTCTTAGCTGTTGTCTTTCCACCTGAAAACATCGAAAATGGTTCTTCGATTCTAATTTCCGTGATGTTGTGGATTGCCATGATCGGCACAAGAACACTGTCTTTAAGCGCGATAGCTCTTTCTTCCAGTGGCGTCTTGGGTTTGGTCTTGAAGAAGTCTGAATCGATAAGTTCTTGCTTATCATTAATAATTGCCCAACCAATTCTGGTTGTTGAAACGTCGAGACCTAATATCATAAAAAACTCCTTTTTATTTATTATAGCATATTATTATAGGTCTAGCTTCATTTTAAATGTAAATTCGTCTTCCAGTGTCTTTTTAACAGGATTAGCTAATGTTGTAACGGCTATTAAATTATTATCTTCATCGTAAATGTTTATTTTAGAAATGTATGTTGTTTTGTCAAATGATGCTGATGTGTAGGAAGCCGAGACAATGTTGGCTATTTGAGATGTGCCTTCTGCAAAAGTTATACCAGAGCCCGTAATCTGATTTCTTTCGAACTCAAGATCTCGGTATGTTGGATTATTAGAGTGATTTAGATCGCCTTTTTTGGCATGTGCAAACATTGTCATTGTATTTACAAAGTTTGTACCTTTGAAGTTAAGATCAAAAGAGGATTTAGCTAAGTTTGTGCTAGCCGGATCTATACTATCGTTTAAGGTTGTTCCGTAATACTTCCATGATGATCTTGCAGCAGCAGCACTATTTCCATTATACTTAATGTTTAGTGCGGGACCTATTTCCAAATTAACAGAAGATGTCAACATGATAACTCCTTCATCATAAAGAACAAGGCCGACAACCGAACCAGACGTTGACCCTGTAGTACCTATTAAAGTTCCATTGTGGGTTTTGTCTGCACATGATGCTATTTTTGATCCCGTAATGTAATAATTCAATTCCACAGAGCCTTTTTTTATAGATGATCCATAGTACATGTTGGGTATAAAAATAAAATTAACAGTTGAACGATTCAAGTTTCTAGATCTAACAGAAGAGGATTCAAAGATAAAATGATCTGACAGTGTTGTATATTTTCTTGCTACATTTTGAAGAGCAGATGCAGTAAAATTTAAAAATTGAGATGTATTACCTAATCCTACTACCGACGTTGTGTTTTGCCCCAGCCCTAAGTGATAGTGCGACACATTCATTGTTGTTTGTGCTTCTGTTAACTTTCTAGTAATTGGCGACTCTATACCATAAGTTGATGAATTTACACTACCTGGTATTCCAAGCGCATTATAGCTAGCTATAATGTTTGGGTCATTTGCTTGTGCATGATATTTTCCTGTCCATTGAAAATCACCAGAGTGATGTTTCACGAGAGGTTGGTAAATTTGTTTTTTAAACAAGGGTTTGAATCCACTATTCTGATCTGCCACGATTACGTTGGGCGTGACCATGTTCGACCCAGTTAAATTTCTGTTGATGTCATAAATAACTAAGCCACCAGATCCTGTCAGTCTAGATTCTTTATTGACGAACATTTGACCTTGATGAATAAAAACGTTGTATTGAGGATTTGTCTTTAGTCGGTTTATAAACAGGTCGTCTGGGGAGAACTCGAATTTATACATAACATCCTAGTAATCCAATCTTGCTCGAGTTGTTAATTCGATTGTTCTGTCTTTTCTAATTGGTTCCGAGAACTTGCCAATTGCCAGTAATTGATTGTCGGCTGAATAAAGTCCAATTGATGTGATGTATGAAATCGGAGTGTCAGTTGCGTTTGTTTTTACTCTAATCTGAGAGCCGGTCAAATACGTTGGGTTTGAACTGTAATTAAATTCATTATGCTTCGCTCTGCAGAAATACACTGTAGAGTTCAGTTCAATTGTGTTGTTGAATTGAAGATTGTAAATTCTTCTTCTAAATGAATCCGCGGATGATGAGATTTCAGATCCGGTAAGTGCACTGTTGACAAATAGCGCATCGTCAAAAGATACAGAGGCCGATAAGAATCCAACAGCAGCCGGTCCGGCACCTGATCCAGTACCTGCCATGAAAACAGCAGAATTAATAACCGCAACACCTGCTTGATAAAAGATTAACCCACAAGCTTGTTGTTTTGATGTCGTTATTCCATTCAATGGTACACCGGCAGAATTAGAGACATATAGGATCCCATACTCTCCTGCGGGCGAATTTACTCTGAATGATGTAGCCGCGTCAGTGTCCTTGATTGAAACTCTTTTAGAGAAAATGGCTGTGGTGTGTGAAGCATTAACGCCCAATTCAAGTTCAAAAGAGCCTTTCTTAATTTCATCTTTGACCAATAATCTCGAGAAAGTTAGGAAAAAAGCATTGTCGATCTTGTCTCCACCAGTAAGGTTTCCATCTTCATCAAATCTTTGTATGTTTCCATTTTTGTCATACCCAGACAGAACTTGTGCCATTTGATTATAAATGTTGTTCTTTTTTGATTTTTGAGAAGCAACAGAGGAATAAAGAGTGCTGCTTGTCGATAACCCAGCAGAGATGTCAAAAATGTGATTAGCTGAGGAGCTGAGAAATGGGTAATCGTATACCGATTGGAACATACCGTGTGAAAAGTTTTGTATGTTGTTATCTCCGTAAGTTCCACTTACGATTGTACCGGTGATGGGAATTGCTTCGTGCAATAGTGTCTTTGTTGAAACTCGGTCATCTGTTGAAAGAGGCTTAAAAATTGTCATGTTCTATCCTTTAAATTTTGGCAAATCGGACTGGTATGTCTAGAGAGTAGCCTGTTGTCAAACCACTAACTCTAACAATTGAGTCAATAATTTTTGTATTAGTAGTACCGGAAGGCGTTCTATTTGCATAAGTTGTAGTAGATCCGATTCTATTAAATAGAAAATTAGAGGTTCTCAATTCTTGCGATGATCTAATTTTAAATTCTAAAGTAGATGCAATAGGTCCGTCGATTGGCGATGAAGATGCCAACAAGGCTTCTTGCGGTGGAGTAAATACGAATGGTGAGTTTGGTCTTTTTCTAACAATGTATGTCGCGACAAAGTCATCATCAATGGCAGTTGGAGATAAAAATACTTTTCCATTTCTATCAACAATAGATCCTAGTCGAGAGTCTATCTCAATAGAGAATTCTGTTTCAATCAAAGACTCATCAATTTCTGTTATGTCTGTTGTGTCCAATCCAGCGTCAATTTTAATAAATGTTCCTTTGTCATCAGTTGCAATACCATGAATGAACCCCTCGCGAGGGTCACCACTATTATCAAAAGCAATTGAATTTGTTCTGTTCATTGGGCGGTCATCTGTAGTATTCTGATCCACACAAACGACGAAGTTACCTTGAGTGTGAGTTTTTACACTTCTACTTGCGACTTCATTCAATTGAATAATTGGAAGATAAAGAAGATTTTGATTTGGCAATGAAATCAACTTAGATTTCATTGAGGACATATTATTTGTAAATGCCTCTAGAATAGGTGTTTGCAGTATTGCCAAGTCTTGCAAAGCTGTCGACGACCCAGTCTCGAATAAAGAGTAGTTAATTTCGTCGTCTGCGAATGCAAATTTTACAATTGAAAATTTGTTGTTGCCCATGGCAAGTCTTCTTCTACCTTCGTCTGTTAAAACAACGTCTAGAATGACATCACCGCTATTGTCTTGTAAGCCCATTTGTATTTCTCCTATTCTCAAATAAATAGATTCTTCTTAAGTTTATTACTAATTTCGAGAAATTATCCCAGACGGTCTAGTCGGATTTGAAAACGAATCATCTTTAGTTAATTTAAAATTTAAATTTAAATCGATTTTTTTACCAGTATGTTTCGATGTAACTCTAACTTTAATAGTTCTTGTTACACCTTCAGCTACCAACGAGTTATTGTCAAGTGACCAGTTATCTGGTGCAGGATCCTCACTCTCTGGATATCTAAACAAAAGCCTCTCGAAGTTTGGCTCTATTTTTATAATTCTTTTTACATTTGTGTTGTATGTATAAGTTTTGGGTTCAGGATATTCGTATTCGGATACAAGAAGTTTGTATTCATCAGAGTCCCTTAGCAATTCAACCTCATAGGTTATTGTAACATTTGATGGAGTACCATGGTAGGTCTTGGCACGAAATAAATAATAATACTTTTTATTTGGTGTGATTTGATCCTCATAGTGTGCAATCTGATTGCTTTGCTCTCTAACTCCCACTATTGGCTTTATCGGCGGAGAGAGTTGCTCGAACGGCTCCCTACCTTGAACCAAAACTTGAGTCGACATGTCAACAGTGGCTAGGAAATTGTCAATAAAATCTAAATTTGATTTTGGTGGCGTCTCCATCCTGTATATTTCGTAGATACCAGAAAAATACGTTGGTCGAAGAGTCGTGTCTTGTGAGATTTCTAGCAAGTTAATGTACGATGCATCACTTTCTCTGAACATTTGTAATTCCCGGCCGAGTTCTCTATCGCTTTGACTAACTACAGATTCAATCTTGAAAAAGCTTGGTCTTAAAATCATTTCAACTGACGATTTATTTTTTTCATTATAAAACATTGCTTCGGGTGGTAGCGTTGGAGAATCAACAAAGCATGTTGAAAAATTTGCAACTTCTATTTCCAATACTTGAAATGACGGCTCCACATTGACTTCAACAAACGCTTTGAATTTAGCATCTGAAACATCTGCAAAAACTGATGGCGTTTCAGATGCAACAGTTCCGGATTCGGAAGTCATTTCATCACCATCAGATGACATAAACATGTTTCTATAGCTGTATGACGAACCAAGTATACCGACCAGAGCTTTGACCACGTAATAGTATGGTCTTCCGTATTTCAGCTGTGTATCGACTAATTCTGAATCCATGGTATAAAATGTTTGAGTTGGAGACCCACCTGTGTTTTCATTTATGTATTTTTCAATTTTGTATCCCATAAAGAATGTGGGACAATTTTTAGGATTGATTGCAATGTCTGCATAATCTCTCATGTTAGATTTGATAAAAGATCTCAACTTGCTGACAAAAACAACATTGTTTAACTGATCAACAAACCGGTTTGCAGTATCATTTCTCGAGACCTCTTGTTCGGGAAGCATGAAGATTTCATCAGCGCCTTCAGAAAAACCTGACATAAGATCTGAAAATAAAATGTTGGTTGCATTATGCAAAGATGCTTCTATGTTATCACCGTCTAAATTAAAAGATCGAGTAAAAAAATCACTATTTCTTTTTATGGATTGATACAGGTTTTTAGTTTTCCCATGTTCTCTAAGAGTTGCCCTAAATGATGTGGCGGTGGCCGTTGGAAGATAATCGGGCAAATCTATCTTAAAAGAATAGGGAAATGAAGATGTTTGAAAAATGGGAACAGAAAATTGACTAGGAACACTTTGAATGTTTGGGTCGCTTATTAAATCAAAAATGTTTTTTTGTTTGAGAACAGAATCCTGTATTGAACCCGAATAATTATCTATTCTAGTTTCAAATTGATTAAACAATGTTTCTAAGTTGTTTTCGGTTACAACTCTATACGTTTCAGGGTCAAATAGAGTTTTGATGTCTGATACCTTCGCAATGTCTGGTGCCAAATCTTTGTATGGATAAGAAAGTAAGGTATAGTTTAATAGCTGCAATGTAGGGTATGTTTTGGTTAAGTCTTCGTATTGTGGATTATGAAAATTTCTATCTAAGCGACTTTCAATTGTAGGCTCGTGCCACATAAAAGTGTGATCTAAAAATTTTGCGCCTACACTAATTTCTGATGTGCAATACTCTCTCCATTGAGATTGATCTCGAAACTGAGATTCGTTTCCTTTGATTGCTATGTTAAATCTTTTTCTGGGAATCAAAAAGTAATCATTGATTTGAACACTATCAATAAAAAACTGAGTTATCTTATCTTCACTGAAGTCAAAAAACCTTGGACGCTCTAATGATATTTGCCCAATAGGTGGGGGTGCTACTTTTTTCCAATACATGCCTATTTCTTTTCTAAGCTTGTCTGGTGCAGTCTCCGGAGAACTAATCGCATTTTCTGAATCTACAACTATAGTCGACATCAGTATCCTCCTGTAGGTGTACTAGGTCTATTTGTTTGTGTCGGGGATGAGGTTGGCTGTTGACTTTCATCTGCTCTCATACTTTTCAAGTAATTTAAAATACCAGATCTTGATTCGTTTTGTTTTATAATAAGTGATGTTTGAAATTTTCTATTTGCTGATGAAACGTCAATTTCAGAATTAGGGAAAGACTGGTCTAAATCAATTGTGCTCATTTCACCTTCCTTTCAAGAACATTAGATTATTATAAATAGTCGGCATGAATTTATCTTTTACAATTCCTAATGTTGGAACTTCAAAGTGATGAGCTTTCGCTATCATTGGACTCTTTGATCTTAAAGTTGTAGAATTCATTTCGCGAATGATTGGCTTATACACGTCTAAAAAACCCATTTCATTTTTTTCAAACCCAGCTATACCCTTGACAATAAATAAGTTCATTTGAGTCTCTTGAATAATAGGTGCGGTATCGGCATTTTGCAAAGGATCAACTTTTACATTTACACCATCAATCATTTTTCTAGACGATACAGAGAATGTCGGTGTCATCATAAACTTTACTTGAGGAGGGATCGTTTTCAAATTGATTTTTTTATCGTTAATCAACCTTCTGGTTCTCGATTCGGGATTCGCGAATTGAATCTCTGCGGAAGTTCTGATAACTTGAGGAGATGCAAGAAGCCTTTTTGGTACTATGTCAGCTATTACTCTAGTTATTTCTTTAGATTCTTTGAATTTTTTCCTCTTTAGAGATTTGAGAAATTGCTTAGGGTTGTCTGTGACAAAGAAGCTATCCTCTCCTAAATACTCTTTAGCATCAACAAGAGGGTCTACGGTTTGCTCAGTTGCTCTCATCAGTATTGTTTTTCTGGGAGCAGCAATAGTGAGATTAAAGTTAGTTAATGACTTGTTTGACAAACTTGTCGCCCCAACAAGTGCAGGGAAGGCTGACGCTTCCATTTCCTTGGCTCTGACGGATTTTGCCATTCTGAATTCTCTGACGTCATCTGGTGGAATGTTTATTATTCCTCTAGAGGTGGTTATAGTTTTATTTCCAAGAACCAAATTAGATGGAGTCAGAAATGCCGAGTGTGCTTGTGTGTTAACAAAATCAGACCTCTCTGGATTTTTAAGAAAGTTCGTACCCTTTAAAGAAATGTTTGGATAATATTTTTTCTTTTCGTTACCTACTCTACTTGAGTAATCTTCAACGGTATAAAATCCGAATCCTTTTTTTGTTTCAGAAAATACGTTGTAGCCTAGTGGTTCTTTTTCAATTTTAAGTTTCTCATCAGTCACTGTTTGTATTGACAATACAATCTTTTTTGAGCTTGAAATTTTAGGATTGTTTCCGGAAAAATAAGTCTTCTCTGGTTTTAAATCGTAAGTTTTGATAATTGATTCATACAAATTAGAAAATCTTTTGGATAGATTCAAAATACTTTCAGGATTAGTTTTTTTTGTAGGTAGCAGAATGTCAAAGATTTGCTTGTATACATTCTTGTCCACCGAATTACCCATTAGCTGAGAGGCGTTATAAAAAGCGATTGCTGCTTGACCAAATTCTGATTGTCTTGGTTTCTTGCTGTTGATTTTTATTTTTGTTCTACCAGGATCGAGTAATTGATCCATGACAGAAGAAGAGAATCCGGGCTTGAATAAAAGTTTATCATAGTCATAGTTTTGTAAAACATCGGAATAATAAGTAGAGACAAAGTTTGATGATTTGTTAAGCATAGAAACTAAATTTGTGACATAGTCTTTGAAGGCTGTATCTATTTTTAAATTAATTCTGTACCCTACCTCCAACAAAGACTCTTGATCTTTCAGCCGATCTGTAATTACAAATGTCTTAACTCCCAGTTTTGAAAAAGTTGACACTTCCCTTACGGCTGATACAAACTTGGCATCCTTTAAAGTATCTTTAGTTACGTTATTTGAGTCAAAGATTTGCTTGCTGCCAAAATTATCTTTTAATTTTTCTCTATTAAAGTCAAACTTTTTCCCACTTTTTGAAGTTGCCCTTTCTTGGCTCAAGAGCCTGTTGTTTTCAAAGACAAGTCCGGCGATTTCTTTTTCGCGAAACTCATAAGAATTGTCTACCAACACCATTAAACGATTAAGGTGTGGCTTTTCTTTAATAACTTCTTGGCGGTAAACAGCGCCGCCCGTAATTTTAGTTGAAGAATTTATCTTGTCAAACAAGGCCCTATTTCTTTTCAACATTTCTCGCGCGACAGGGGAGACATCAAGGGCCAACATTCTTTCATTTAAATAGCAGATAGAAATCACATCGTTGTCTTCTGTTTGTGTCTCTACGGTCATTCTCAAAGATTTATTCATAAGTGATCCCCACTGCAAGTTGTTTTGTAGGCACTGGATTTGGCGATGCCATTTCCATATCTTCAAGTTCTTGCACAGTTTCATTGCGTTGATCGTGTGTTCGTACTTCTGATATTTTGTAATTAGGTTCTTTGACGTAGATTAGACTATCATGAGCTTGACTTGAGTGTTGAGAACCAACCATAAATTTGCCTGCGTGATCATGCACAGGACCGCCGTACTCTTCGTTTGTCAATGGGTTGTAGAAATAGCCAGATTCCATAGCAATCTCACCAGAAGTTAATATTTTCTCTCCCGTAAGTGGGCCATAGTATTGATTGAATAGATCATTTTCAAACCCTAAATTATCTATAAAGCAACTGCAAAATACGGCGGTTGTTTCTGCATCTTCATTTGGTATTTTGTCAAAAGCAATCGTAGTAGAAAACTTATCGACCGTGTTGGAGTGAGAGGTAAACTCAAAGTCTGCCTTAGAAAGAATTGTTATTTGCCTTAATCCATCTTGTAAAAACAAAGTGTCGACTCCGCTTATAAGTTTTGAAATTTTTGAATTGCGGTGCACTAAGCAAAGTTTAATCTTTAAATCGAGATCGTCTCTATACCAAGACCGACCTAAATCGTGAATGTGATCAAACAGTGAAATAGTGACAGAGATTGTTTTAAACAAGTCGTCTGAGTTTACCCTTATTGTATCTATGTATACGTTTGGTAGGTTTTCTTTTCCAATCAATTGTAAATCCATTAGCAGTTCTCCAAGTCATCTGGTCCAATTTTAGTAGAGTAGATGTCAAACCTTTCTGTTCTGAGGTCGGGGCAGATTAGTTCTTCATCTAAAAAATTACTATTAATCTCAAGCCTATCCACAGCTTCACACAATTCTTCTTTTGGTATAAGTTCATCGCCTACTACGCTAAAAAAGTATTCAACATAATCTAGACCATTTGCTGCGGTAAATAAGCCAAAATTTTCTGCATTGTCAACTAAAATTCCGTTTACAATGTTTGAAAATTGTTTCGGAAACTTAAGTCTGTGTAAAGATCCGGTTTGCATAACTTCGAAAACTTCAATTTCGAAGTTATCTTTCTCGTAAAACGAGTTGAATTCTTTTATGTGAATTATTGGCTCTGTAAACGAAAGCTCAACATATCTTCCATCTGAAAAAGTTTGAGAGAAAAATTCAGTTTCCGGTATAGGATTATCCAGAATGTTCTTGAGAGTTGCATTGATTGACATGTCAACTTCAACTTGAGGTATAAACACGCTTCCACTTAGTGATTTCTGACCATGACGATTTGTTAAATCAACTTGGTGCACCATCTGTGAGTTTGAAATGTGACCTTTAAGCATTGTTATTTGGTAATTAGGGTGTTTGTCGGAAGAATAAGAAGATTTCCCCAGAGCGTGAAGGCAGTTTTGCTTCTGGTCCATTTTTTCTACAACTTGTCTCTGGAAGTCTATGTTGATTGGTTGTTGATACTCCACCTCTTGCCTTGGAGACCTTCCGAGTTTTAACTTTGGGGTCTCCGAGATGATTCTTTGGTGAGATGCTTCCTGCGCCTCTGCAGATCCAGACAGTCTATAGATAACATCGCTATCTACAAATTCGTAATATTTTGGGTTTAATTTTCCAATTGAATAAAGATATCTACCGTATGGAGTCAGCTCTATGTTCATTACTTCTGTTTTTTTATTAAAAAATGTCACAATTCATCCTCAATATTGAATTCCATCGGTGTCTACATCGGTGGCAACCTGTGCTTCGTCGGCAGTCTCGAGATCAGTATCAATACCCTCTGTTCCAGTGGTGACTATACCAACAACACCACCACCACCACCGCCTACGGCGCCGCCAGTACCGGCAATGATGCCTTCATTACCAGATTGATTGGAGCCAAGTATGACATCTGGTACTCCATCCGCCAAATCTTGCGCCACAAGGTCTAGTGTTTCAAGATCTTCCACTGCATTGTCAAGATCAAGGTCTTGATCTTGCTCAGAAGCATCTGATTCGACCTGCTGTTCTTCTGTGGTTTCCTCTTCTTGCTCGAAGTTATTGTTGCCCTCTGCTGGTATTGACGGCAATTCAGGAGGTATGCTTACTGGTATCTCAATGTCGTCTGTTACATCTTTCATGTCAAAGTCAGGTATTATTGTTTCCACAGGTGCATTTTTGGCAATCCAAGCGGCAGGAGTTGTTTCAACGGGATCCCACTCCGGAATGTTGGTCGTATAATTTGAAAAGTCCACATTACCTATTTCAACTTCCGCATCAATCTTTGCCATCTCAATAAGAGAGAAAAAATCATAAGGCCAATTAAATTGGAGGTTTGAGGTTATACCAAATTCATCAACATCGGCTAAAGATGATACCGGTTGCGTATAAAGATTAAAATTAGATCCAACAGCTTTTTTAAAGTAATTTGAGTTAGCTCTCTGTTTTACTTTGAATACCATCCATTGCAATCTATTGGGTAGGTTAATAGTATCGTTCCCGGCTTCCCCACCCGGTCCCAAGAGTTCTTTCCTAAGAAGGGGGTGAGTAATAATTACCTCAGATTCTTCCATTGTCTCTCCAATCGTTGGAGGTAAATTCTGCCAGATGTCGGCAAGATCTTGTTGATTTAGCGTATGTTTAAATTCAAAAATGTACATAGCAATTGGATCTACGCCATCAAATCTTAAAAAATCAAACGATGGAGGTAATACAAATTTTTCCATTTTCTTTAGTTGCAACAATACAGATCTACCTATCTGAGTCGCAGCCGGTCCTTGGGTTAAAATCTGTAAATTTCCTTGCTTGAATTGATCAACTTTGTTTTGATCAAGTTTGAAAAACTTTCTTCTTCCACCATCCTTAATAAATGGGATGGCAACAACTGCCTCAGAAATCTCTTTCTTCTTCGCAATTTTTCCAAGCTTCGTAGATACTCCTTTGAATCCCAAGAACTTTGACAGGTCCTTCATGGTTGAATTGGCAGGTTTGTTCATAACTTGTCTTTGATAACTTCTAGGGATTGGTCCGACCTCAAGAAATACTCCATCTTTTCTCTCCGGAATTCTGCCATACTGATGCCAAATTCCTCGGGGGACAGACTCTGACGCATACGCTGGTACAGACAGGAGCCCGTTCTCATGACTTATGTGATTAAAGTTTAACATTGGAGTTTCTAGTTTTGGTTGGATAATCCAACGAGAGTCTTCGTTAACTCCGGAGTCTACAACAATCTGACTTGTTACATCTCCACCGCTGTTTGCTCTTCTTGTTGCTGTTCGTCCGAGACCATCAACCGTCACGGAAGCAGAAAGTTGCATTGCATTGGCATCAATGTTCAAGATTGCCTGTGGTCCCTCACTAATCCTCACAGTTGTACCACTTGATGTAATGTGAGTCGCATCAAATCTGGTGTATTCGTAGATCGCTTTAGCTTGTAATTCTCTCAAAGATACCTGTTGTCCACTACCCGTTATGATAATGTGACACCACGCTTCTCCGTGATAATACGGTGGTGTATATGGAAAATTGTAGCCATGATAAGAATCTCTTTGAAGCTCGACTGTATTGGCTCCAGTGCTTTCCAAATCAAATCTTTCTAGATCAAACAAAAATGGGCTATGCGAAGATGTGTTGAATTCAGTCATTCCAAATGTTGGCACTCCAAAACCAGAAGGTCTAGAGTACATCGTAAATGTCTCGCGAGATGCAAGAGCACCAGTTAACAGAATGTCTTGTGGAGGCGAGTATGGAATTTCAGAACTTCCACTATGGTGAACAAAAGGTCTTGACCTATTCATAGACCGTTTCATCTTGACTCTCATTCCATAAACAACTCCATTTTCAAGTGTTCCAAGTTCAGACTGTTTTTTAGAAACAATAGACGACATGTTACCGCCTTGTAAAAAGAACGACGGTACTTCAGCAAAAAAATTATTTGCCATTGCACTATAAATTTCAGCGCCTCTTCCTCCAAACTCGGCGGAAGAACTGAGGTTTCCAAAACTGTCAGGCTCCATGGAGGCTACTCTAATATTTGAAATTAGATTAGGACTTATTATTGCCTCAAATGGAATTCTTTCACTAAATGATTGACTTACAAAAGCTTCGGGTGTTGAAGAGATGCCTCGAGCGTCAGTCCTTGGCTTCATAGTCTCCGTTAAGATTGGAAAATCAACTGCGACTCCAGACTTTATAGTATTAAACAAAATACCAGGGGCAAAGAGTGCATTGTAAAGAGGTTGAGTACCTAAATAATAGTTCAAAACCTCATGCCCTGCTCCAGCGTAAACCTTGATGTCGCTATCACAATCGTCGTAAAACTGTTGAACCATTTGTCCTGTTCTTTGACATGGATAAAATCCTTCGTATGGTAAAAACTTTTTTAAAACTTTGCATCGCAAACTTAAGACCGTACCATTAGTGAAGCCTTCATGGTCCTCTTTGATTATCTCAAAGTTTTTCATAAATTCTGAATTCGAGTAAACCTCGTAAAACTTAGCCTTAGATGAGTCTTCCGATCCGGAGATACCTCCAGAGACTTCGAATAGGTCTTGTTCAAATAGGTCTGAGGCCTCAAACAAGTCTTCGAATTGAGTTGAGATTCTAAACTCTGGTATTACAGAGTAGTTTTTTGCTTTATTTTGAACTTCGTTCGCAAAATCTGAGTAAGAATTATAAAAAGGATTCTTAGGTTCAGTAGTGTAAATTCCTTTAGCTCCTCTGGTTTGCCTTGTTCTTCCAGCCTCCCATACGGTACCACCTTGATATCGTTTGACATTTGTTGACATTAAACCTCCGGTTTGAGGGACAAGCATACCAGACGGATTTGATACAGCTTCAACTGACCGTAAAGATATTCTTCTAGAATACAATGGTCCTGGACTGAACAAACGGTTTGCTACAGAAACAAATCCGCTCCCGTCATTGTTAATCGCTGGATTGTTGATAGCGTTAGAAACATTAGTCATGTTGCGATTAAATTGGTGCCATGTATTCATTAACAATCCTTCTCCGTATCTTCCGCCCCAAGCAAAATCTCTATTTGTAGGGCCAATGTTAAGGGAAGTATCTTCAGACAGAAAATAAACTGCATCAATATCTTGACCATACTGCCTTGTCAAAAATGCATAGTCTTCATCCATTGGCCATGTTGATTGTGTTAGAGTTTCAACTACTGGTTCATTAACAGTCCCACCAGGATCGTAAATGTTTTCTAAACCAAATGAACTTGTTAAGAAGAACTGATTTCTGTCAAGTCTTTTATGTTTATAAAATGACTCAAACTGCGGTCTTGTTCGAACCTTTGATAGAAATTGATTTTCCATCTTTGGCCAAACTGTCTCTCGGTATTGCAGAAACTCCCAGTAGGTCAAAGGAGAGTCTTGCCGGTTCAGTCCATCGTCTAAGTATAGCTTTGTAATTTCAGGATATTCTGTCTTGTCTTCGTTTAAATCAAGTTTAAGTAAATTATTCACAGTAGTGTTTGAAAATGGCATTAGTTCATTAGAAAAACTTGAAATAATTGAGAATTTTTGAGGTACTGGATTTCGCCTTCCATCTCTAGTTCTCAAATGTTTTCCAACATTCCATGTCACCGGATAATGTCTTTCTGATACAGGTGGCTCAACAAAATTGTAGATTACAGAATTTCTTTCTCGTATAATAAAATCGCCACCGTCATTTCTAATGTTTTTTAATTGCCCTTGAGTTACGAATGAAAGTTGATTGTTTTTTTTGTGGTATCTTGTAATTGGGTTTTGACTAATTCTAGTTTGTTGCCAAGTTGAAAATCCATACGGACCATTTCTGTGTGTATTAAGGGCGGGTAGATCTTGTTGTGGAGCAG
>Ga0098042_1000044_pt1 | contig 38703 bp, 28 predicted proteins | sample 9_EtaG_FD_75066 | JGI IMG/M metagenome (GOLD analysis project Ga0098042, IMG submission 75066) | Marine viral communities from the Subarctic Pacific Ocean - 9_ETSP_OMZ_AT15188 metaG | ecosystem: Environmental > Aquatic > Marine > Oceanic | place: Pacific Ocean | collected 2015-01-10
AAGAGTTTTACTAGTTGCAGCATTTATAAATGTATCTCCCACAGAAGATTGTAATAGTGCATATTGTCCTGCACCTGTCATATCTCTATGTGAAACATATCCATAATCACTATAAGTTGCATAGCCAACTCTTGTTCTACCAATATTTGCATATGCATTTGAATCATCACTAACTAATAAATTAGTACCATCAAATGTCATGTTTGCTTCGGCATTCATTCCGTCTGCTCCGGTAGCAGTGACTACTCTATTATTAGAACCATTAGTCATAAAATCAGATACATCGACTGATATATCATCTGCTCCAACATCGATGCCGGTACCAGCTCCTATATTTAAAGTAACTGTTCCAGATGTACCACCACCAGTTAATCCAGAACCTGCAGTAACGCCTTCAATATCTCCAGATCCACCACCACCGGAGTTAGCTATCCAATTTGTTCCTGTTCCGGTAGAAGATAATATTTGACCAGAAGATCCTAAATCTCCTGATGAATCTCTAAATCCTCCATCTACTTTAATATTTCCATGAAAATATGCATCATCAGTTGTAGTTCCATTTCTATCAACAATATTGTCGACTTCTAAAGCATAACCTGCAGTGACTTTTGAAGTAGCTCCAATTCCTATTCCTATAGGTCCATTAGTAGTTTTTAATCCAGAATGAAAACACACTAACCCTTGAGAGTTAAACGTACCAGCGGCAGTTGTATCATAACTTGATACTCCTAACAATCTAAAATCATATGCCGATCTAACAAATCTAAAACGCTGGCCTGAGTTTTGTACCATTACTCTTCCAGATGCTGCTCCTATATCTCCAACACTTCCGCCTCCATATGTAACACTTCCTCCTGCTGGATAAACTCTTGTTTGAAATAATTGATAAAACCAATCATCAGCATCTCCATAAAATCCATATGCATATGCACTACTACCACTAACTGCGACAAGAGCTGCATATCCTACAGCACTAGTAGCACATTCTATAGTAACTTCATGTCCTTGACTATTTGATTTAATTGGTGGTTGTATCATACCAATTGGATTATTAGGAACACATTCAATTCTAACAGACTGTGCTATGCCTCCACCTAAAGATCCATCTAATACTAATTTAGTATAATTTTTTCCTCCCGTTGTATATTGTTCAAAGAATGAACCAGAATTAGCAACATTTATTTTTAATAATTTAAATACAAAATAATCAGCTTTAGCATAATCTGTTAATTCTATTTGTTTAGCTGATACTTCTCCTGCAGGAGTAACATTGAAATTTGAAGATGAAATTGATATTATGTTACTATCATATTTAAAATGACTACCAGTATCTGTTCCTACAAAAAATCTTGGATTACCATTATTGTATTGTAATTGTATTCCAGTATCTGTATAACTACCTGTTGCTATTGATAATGATTTATTTGCTGAATCTAATAATATTGATTGTTTTTCTGAATTAAATGTTGTAGTTTGATTTGCTCCAGATACAAAAATAAGACTATTTGCGTCACTATATTCTGAATCATTTATAAAATAAAGATCTCCATCAAAACTAGAAGATGCAACCATAAAACCATCTAATGAAAAGAACTTGGCAGACGGAGTTCCAAAGTTTCCAACTTTTGCGACTGATACAGCTGCAAATGGAGTACCTTCTCCATCAACTTCTGCAAATAAAGCTTTTTGAGTTTCAAATTCTCCTTGTTCTGTTGCTAATACATATAAGTTACCAGCTTGAGCTAATCCATTCCAAAAATTAACATCTACTAGTCCAGAATTTTTATTTCCTGTTGCATCGTTAGTTAATTGTGATGTTGAAAAATAATCTATTGAAACATTTAGTTGACCTGATGATGGTGCATTATTCATAGCTATAAATGAACAACTAACATTTGTATTTGTTACAGATTGACTTACAACTGAAATTATTTCTGGAGTACCTTCAAATTTATTAGCAGATAATTCAAATCCTCCAATTAAACCTGCACTTGCAGTAATTCTACCAGATCCTGATAAAACAAGATTACCATTAGAACTTGCTATAGCATCGCTAGAAAGATTAAATCCTCCAATATCACCTGCTGTTGCAGTAATAGTACCTGTCATTGATACATTACCATTATTATCTAAATGGAAATTAGATGATGAAATTTCTATATTTCCGTTGGCTCCTGATATAAATTGATTTGCTGCTCCTAAGAAATATGTAGATGAACTTATAAATAATTTGGGAGATCCTCCGGTATCAAATTTAATAAATTGATTTGCATCGCCTGCCCTAAATATTGTTCTAGATCCATCGTCTTTTGTTGCAGCAAAAAATGGCAATGATGTATTATCAATTAATTCGCCAGGATTACTTCCAAGAATTATTCCAAATGAATCTTCTCCATCAACGGTATACTCGCCTGATTTGACATCTAATCGAATTCGTTCTCCACCCGAGTCATTACCAGTTAATGTATTTGTACTAATATCAAATCCACCAATTTCTCCGCCAGTAAGTAAAGCTTTAGAGCCAGTTATTTGACCTAATGCTCCTTTTAATTTTAGTGTGCCAGAAGTTGAGTCTAGATCAGTTCCAATATTAAATCCACCTATAGTTCCAGACTCTGCTACAATTTTTCCTGTAATTTGAGCATTTGACGCAGTCATATTACCAGATGCTGATAATATTAGATTGCTATTGGAACTTTTTATTCCTACTGAATTAATATTAAACCCTGCAATAGTTCCTGCAGTATTTGCTGTAATTGTATTTGCTATTATATCACCGGTAATATTTGCATTAGATGCAGTTATGTTACCAGATGCTGACAGAATTAAATTACTATTCGAACTTTTTATTCCTACTGAATTAATATCAAAGCCTGCAATTTCACCACCATCTAATAAAACTTTAGATCCTGTTATTTGGCCTGTATCTCCTCTTAATATTAAAGTGTCATTAGACGATGATATAGCTGTAGACGTAATAGCAAATCCACCTATTTGTCCAAATGTTGCTGTTATGCCTCCTTGCAAATATACATTGTCAGTTGCTAAACCAAATCCTGGTGCTTGATTTCCAAATACTATACTAGATCCAGCTAATCCAGATAAATCTCCAAGTCTAGCTTTTAATGCTATATCATAAATTGCAGATCCTGTTCTTTCAACAATATCAATAAACGGAGTTGCTTGATTATTAGGGTTTGCATTTAATCTTATAAACCCACTTCCAACTTTACCAGTTGATACTAATACTTGAGAACCAGAATATGATTGTGCTGCTCCTGGAGAGTCTCCTAAGGAAGCACTACTAAAACCAGAATCAGCTGGTAATGAACCTGAATAACCTCTTTGTACAAATATATTTCCAGAAAAGTCATCATCGCTACTTGAATCATTTCTAGATGAAGATTCAACAAATATATATTCAGTACCAAAACCAGTACTACTAACTTTTTTAGCAGATAATATTTCTCCTATAGAAAATCCAGTAACGTTAACTACAGACATTGTTGTATCGGTTGGTAGATAATCTGGACTAGTATGTAGTGCAGATGAAGTTAATGTTGTAGAATTTGCTACATATAATTGTCCTCCAACCGCATTAACTGTTTCTTTTTCAAATACTGCAGTTGATAATGTACCTCTAATTTTTGCATTTTCAAATTCTGCAAAGCCATTGTCTTGTGCTGATATTTTCCAACCTTTTAAATCAGATGCATAATCTGCAGTTTGAATACTTCCTGCAGAATCAATAACAATATTACTACCAGTAATAGTATCAGATGTTAATGTAAATCCTCCAATAGTACCACCATCAAATAAAACATCACTACCAGTTATTTGTCCTGACGATTTCATTCTAAGATTATTATTTGAAGACTTGATCTCATTTGTAGATAATTCGAATCCACCAACTACTCCTCCTTCAAGTAATACTCTAGAACCAGTAATTATACCACCTGCAGACACTTTGAATAGAGACGATGATATAAACGATGCAGGATCGTTAGTATCTGTAGATGATGAAATTGTATATGACGTTGTAGATAATTTTGTATCAGATATAGTTAATCCGCCGATGACATTTCGTGTTGGCGATAATTCAAATAGTCTATTTCCTGCAACGTCGAAACCTTTGATACCAAATACATCATCAGTAAGTTGTCCAATCGCAAGCATTACATTATCTGCATCGTTATCACCTATATTATTCTTACCTTCGCCGGAATCTCCATGAAATGTCATTAATTGATAATCAGCATCTATCCTAATACCAAATTTATCTTGAGTAGAAGTTTTAAAAGATGATAATTTTTTATCATCAAATGCCCATGATGAAATTTTATTTCCATTTCCGCCAGGATCTCCTAATAAGAACACATTATTACCTCCTTGCGTTCCTATTATACCAAAATCAGTTGCAGTAGTATGGAATATTCGTATACGATTATTATCATCTTCTCTAACTTCAATAGTTGGAGATGATGTATCTGCGTCTAATATTATACCTTTATTAGAGGCATTAACACTTGAAAGTGTGTCGCCTATTATATCCCAATTTCCAATTGTTCCTTCGGTTGCTGTAATTTTTCCGCTTATTTGTGCGTTAGATGCTGTTATTTGACCCGATGCTGATAATATTAAGTTACTATTTGAAGATTTAATACCAACTGAATTAATATTAAACCCTGCAATAGTTCCTGCTGTGTTTGCAGTAATTGTATTTGCTACTATATCTCCAGTTATATTAGCATCAGATGCTGTTATTTGTCCTGATGCAGATAATATTAAGTTGCTATTTGAAGATTTAATACCGATTGTATTAATATTAAATCCTGCAATATCTCCTCCATCAAATAAAACTTTAGATCCTGTTATCTGGCCAGAATCTTTCATTTTTAACACACTTCCAACTGCAATTTCATCATTACTTACTGGCATACCTGCTACACTTCCTCCATTTAATAATAATGTAGAAGCAGTAACTTGTCCAGATGCTTTCAATCTTAAATTAGAATTTGCAGATCTTATTTCTTCCTCACTTACAGTAAAGCCTGCTATTGAGGCTGATCTAAATATAGCCAATCCTTGATCGGATATAGAAGCTGAAGCTTCAGAAACAGATAATCCTGCAGGTACTAATATACTATTTGCAGAAACAGATCCTTCTATTGTTACGTCGCTAGTTATACGACCTCCTCTTAATAAAAATTTAGATGCAGTAATATCTCCAGTTGGTTGTATATGATATCCAGATGATGATATTTCTAATTCTCCGTTTGCTCCAGAAATAAATTGAACATCATCTTTTCCTAAAAAGAATTTAGGAGTTTGTATATCAACATTAGATCCACTTATTAATAATTGTGCAGATGCAGAAGAAAATGCAAAATGAGCTGCTGTATTTTTTCCTATAAAGAAATTACCTGTATTATCTAAAAATGATGTAAAATCATTTATAGTTGCATTAGTTCCATCGCCTTCAGCAATTGCTTCATGGAATCCTAAAACGGTTGAGGTCATTAACAAACCTTTTGACAAACCTCCAGTTGTATCTACTTCAGATAATGATCCTGTTAAGAAATCAAAATTAGGACCCGTTGGCCCTGTGGCTCCTGCATCTCCTTGTGCTCCTTGTGTTCCTTGTCTTGATTTAGCAAGTGTCATTGTTTTAGTAATACTAACACTAGCACTGTTTGCAGTAAAATTAATTGATCCAGAATCATGAGCCATACCAGTAACTGTTATTGCGTTGCTAGAACTAGTAGCAGTAACTCCAATTGTATTAGATCCAGTATAAGTAAAACTAGAAGTTGAATTAGTTAATCCAACAAAAACAATCATTTCAGAAGTTCCATCGGCAAAGCTAGATACAGTACCACTACTATCAGCAGGAAAAGTATGAGATTCATTTGTTAAGAATCCGGTAACTGCAGGTGCTCCGTCAGCTCCAGCTGCACCAGCTGCGCCATCAGAACCAGAAGATCCTCCATCTAACTTAAAAATCCTTGTTGTATCTGATAATCCGTCTTTTGTAACTTCTATAGTTAATGGTAATTTTGATTTAGTACTACTTACTGTTGAACTAAAAGTAATACTACCAGATACTTGGCCAGATCCATTTGTTACATCTGCAACTAATGTAGGATCTGATAATGTAGTTCCAGATGAATCTTTAATAGTTAAATCACCAGTACCAATAGTATCTGACAAATTTTGTTGATTAATTATAATTAATATATCATCATCTAAAGCTGTAGTTGAAGAGGCACTAGGAAATGAAAATACTTGAGAGTCGGTTGTTAAAACTAATGTTTTAGCTGTGCTTCCAGATTCACCTGTTTTTGATTTAGCTAAATTCATTGTTTTGGTTAAACTAACACTAGCACTAACTGCGGTAAAATTGATAGATCCTGAATCGTGACTCATTCCTGTAACAGTTAATGAATTACTTGAGCTTGTAGCAGTAACTCCATTAGAATTAGATCCGGTAAATGTAAAGCTAGATGTAACATTATCTAAACCTAAAAATACTATCATTTCGGTAGTGCCAGTAGAAAAGTCTGGTACTGTACCGTCTGCAGAAGCTGGAAATGTATGAGACTCATTAGTTAAAAATGCAGTTATCGATGCTTGTCCGTCTGCTCCTGTTGCTCCATCAGACCCGTCTGAGCCAGATGATCCTCCTTCTAATTTAAAGATTCTAGTTGTATCACTAACACTATCACGAGCTACTTCAATTGTTAAAGGAAGTTTAGTTTTATTCCCTCCAACTGTACCGCTAAATGTAATACTACCCGAAACTTGACCTGTTCCTGATGTAACGTCTGTTATTAAACTAGGATTAGTTAATGTATTACCGCCAGAATCTTTTATGGTAATATTACTAGAAACTACGGCTGAATCTAAATTTTGTTGATTAATAATAAATAATATGTCGTCATCAATTGCATCGCTACTAGACGCAGATGGAAATGAAAATACTTGAGAATCAGTTGTTAATGTAATTAATTTTGCACTACTGCCAGGATCTCCGTCAGATCCAGCTTTTGACTTAGCTAACGACATGATTTTAGTTAATGATGTACTTCCGCTCGTTGCTGTTATGTTAATTGATCCAGTATCACTTGTTAATCCTGTTACTGTAATAGTATTATTTGTTATATTAGAACTAACTCCTGTTCCATTTGTTCTGGAAAATGAATAACTGCTTGTTACATTAGTAATACCTTCAAAGACAATCATATCAGTTGAGCCACCATCGAATGATGATATAGTTCCTGATTCATCTGCAGAGAATGTATGTGATTCATTTGTTAAGAATGCTGTTACTGCATCTATACCGTCTGCTCCAGCTGCACCTGCTGCTCCGTCAGAACCAGACGCTCCTGCTGATCCACCTTCAACTTTAAATAACGACGTAGTGTCTGTTAATGAGTCTCCAGAAACTTCAATTGATACTGGAAAATTATCTTTATCTGAATTTAATCCTCCTCCAGATAATGCTCCTGCAAATGTTATACTACCACTTACAATTCCACTAACTAAACCTGCAGAGTTAAATGATATACTATTTGTGTCAAAATCAAATCCAGTAACATTTCCTCCTTGTGCAGTTGTGATAGTAACGTTACTTGCTGATATGCTGGCAGTTAAATTTTGTTGAGCTATACTAAATATTATATTTGATGGTGTTGCTAAATTTGATGAAGCTGATGCAAATGCCATTACTTGTGAATCAGTTGTTAATATTAATGATTTTGCTGTATTTGATGCAGTTGCTTCATTTATAGCATCATCAACTGTTTGTCCTGATTCTAATCGTAATTGTCCTCTAACTGTTAAAGCTGATCCATCCCATGTTAATTTGTCACCTAATGAAAAATTAGATCCTGAATCTACATAAAACCCAGTATCTGAATTTGCGTGATTACCAGCTCCAATATATAATTTACTAGATTCCATTTCTATACCAGCAATAGATCCAGTATTAGCTATAATACCACCTTGTAAAAATACATTATCTGTTGCTAAACCAAATCCAGGTGTAGGATTTCCAAATACATAATCAGAATTTGCTAATCCACTTAAATCTCCTAAACGAACTTTTAAATCAACATCATATAATCCACTTCCTGTTCTTTCTACAATATCTATAAAAGGAGTATTAGAATCTCTTGGATTTGCGTTCATTTTAATATAACCGCTACCACTTAATCCTGTTGAAACTATAACTTGTCCTTCGTCATATGATTGTGATGTTGATGCTAAATCTCCTACAAATGATCCAGCTGATCCAGAACCATATCCACGTTGAATATAAATTCTACCATGCACTTCATCTGCGTTTGAATTATTACCATCTACTGATGCAGATTCTACTAAAAGATATTCTGTCTGAAATCCAGTTCCATCAACTTTTTTTGCTAATAATATTTCTCCAACAGTGAATCCGGATGCGTTTGCAACTGACATTGTTGTATCATTTGCAGTAACATTTGATCCAGATATTGTTGTTGCGTTAGTAACCCATAATTGACCGCCAACTGCGTTTACTGATTCTTTTTCGAATGTAGTTGTTCTTAATGTACCTCTAATTCTTACATTTTCAAATTCTGCAGTACCATTTCCTTCAGATGAAATTTTCCATCCTTTAAAGCCACTAGCAAAATCTCTTGTTTGCAAAATACCTTGTGGCTTCATTATAAGATTACCACCTTGTATTGATGCAGTAGTAATATCCCATCCGCCAATGGATGCAGATCTAAATATAGCTAATCCTTGATCGGATATTGATGATGATGCATTAGTTGGTGTTGACGGAGATCCTCCAATTGTAGCTGGTGTCTGAATACTGTTTGCTGTAACGGAACCTAATATAGTTACTCCGTCTGTAATTGTACCACCCTCTAATAATACTCTAGAAGCTGTAATATTACCATCTGCTTTTAGTCGTAATTCAGAGTCTGCAGATCTTATTTCGTTAGGATTAATAACAAATCCTGCTATTGATGCTGATCTAAATATAGCTAATCCTTTATCAGATATAGAAGCTGACGCATTAGCTGCGGTAGATGGTGATCCACCAATTGTTGCTGGAGTTAATATGCTATTTGCAGAAACAGATCCTAATATGGTAACGTCATCAGTAATAGTTCCGCCTTCAATTAATATTTTTGATGCAGTAATATCTCCAGTTGGTTGTATATGATATCCAGATGATGATATTTCTAATTGACCATTAGCTCCAGAAATAAATTGAGTTGCAGGATTTCCTAAGAAAAATGTTTCAGTGTGTACATCTAAAATACTAGGATTTGTTCGATATCTAAAGAAATTATTTGCATCAGAAACAAGTTCTAGTCCAACTCCTTCATATGATGTTGTTGCTTGTTGAGGTAAAGCAGATCCAGAAAATAATAAAAATCCTCCTCTTCCGCCTGTTATTGCTTGATTAAATCCTTCATATCCTAATGATCTAATATAGCCAGTATTTTGAAGTCCTACTATTTCTACACCTGAATTTAAAGAATCTGCAACAGTTAATGATCCAGTTAACATTGAAAAATCGCCGTCAATGTATCTATTGCCTCCTTCAAAAGGTTTGTTTCCTATAAAGCTAACTGTTTTACTTTTATTACCAGCAATATTATAATATTCTAATTTAAATGATAATTGATTATTACTTTTATGATGATTTGGAATTAATGTACGTAATCTAGTATAATTTTCAGTAAACCCAAATTCTGAGTCTGATAATGTTTGAATTTCTGATAATTGCCATTGGCCGTTTTCTACTACAAAAAATATTGATGCTAATCCATCTTGATCAGCATTAAATATAAAACTAACATCATCATATCGTTGATTTGTAGCAGTTGTAGTAATTTCACCAATTTTTTTTCCTATCTTTATAGGTAATTCTAAATTTAATGGATCTGTTCCATCAAAATTAAAAGATGATCCAGATAAATAAATAGAAAGTTTTGAATCTTGTCCTGGAATAATTTGTGTTGCAATTGCATCAAATTGTATTTTATATTGAGAGTCTTCAACAAAAACTCCAGAAATTGCATCTATAGATTTTACAACATGAACACTATTTGGTGCTGATATGTCAGTAGAGCTACTAATTATCATAGCATTATTTAATGAACTTGTTGACCAAACTAATGTTGGGCCAGTTACTTCAGTATTTCCTAAAAATGTTTTTCCTTCCCAATATTCATTAATTAAACTTTGAGATGTAAAAAATCCTATAGAAACATCAGGTAAATCAGAACCAGTTGCATCTACAAATATTTCTGTTGCTGTTAAGTCTATATCATTAATTAATTCAAAATCTCCTATAGTTCCATCATTACTAGCATATAATTTTAATCTAGATACATCTCCAGATTGTGGATCTAAGTTCTTAACTTGCATTAATGCAAATGATTGCGAATTTTGAGTTGTTGCAAAATTTGGAGATACATTATATTCAATTGAATATGAAGAATTATCAAATTCATTATATCTTTGTATAGATAAACTTTGGCTAGTTGTAAATGTAAATGGTTTTTCTAATGATAGTGTTGTATCATTTAATACTTTTAATATTTTAGAAGTATAAATAGGAGTTGAATTTAAAGAAAAATTTGGTACTGGTTTAGGATTAATAGGATTTGTTACAGTTAATGTTCCACCCTTCATATCAGAATTAAATTTTCCTCCAGTTAAAATAACTTTTGGATCATTATTTCGTTCAATGTATTGTATAGTACCTATATCATATGTTGTTGTTTGTAAACTTCCAGAAAATGATCGATCTAATTGTACAGCTATTTGTTCTTCTATAGTTATAGTAGGTTCGTTTGTAAATATAATTTCACTACTATTCTGTATAGTTGGAGTTACCGGTATTATTTTTGACCATTTTGCATTAACACGATTTTGAAAATTAAATGGTACTAATTGTCCGTTGAGTTGAAATATTTCAGTACCTAATATTATTGTTGCATCGCCTTCCGGCGTATCTGGATAAATATAAACTACAATAACTCTTGATCCGTCGTCTTCTAAATAATCAAGAATTTCATTGTATATTGGATCTCCATTAGCATCTATAACTTCTATTTCAATAAATGCACCAGTTACTAATGTATTTTGATTTCCTTGTAACTTTATTACATTTTTTCCTGCAGTTAATGTTGTAGGAAATTCAGTTATTCGAAATATATCTGGAGAAGTATCTGATGTGTCAGTAAAGAATACTTGTCTGTCAGATAATTTGGGATTATTTAATCGTCGTTTTCTTGGCATTTTCGTACATACTTCTTTTTTTAATAAATATTAAGTATGTAGAATCTGGCTAAAATTTTCTATTTTATTTACTTCAATTAAGTTGTCTACCATATCTCTCATAGATTCAACATGAGATATTATAATAGAAAAATCAAATTTTGTTCTAAAATATTCAAATAAATTTGTAACTGCAGAAATATGTTCTCTATCTAAACTACCCCATCCTTCATCTATTGCTATGAAATTTGGTCTTGGTAGTGCTGAAACATTAATTAATGCTACACGAATTGCTAATGATGAAATAAATCGTTCCATTCCAGATGTTAATTCTAATGGCCAAAAATTATCTTCATCGTATATAATATATCCATTGATATTTTTACCATCTGTATTTAACACCATATTGAAATCAACAACTTGATTTAAGACATTGTTTATTTCTGTTTCAATTTTTGGTAATGCTTTTTTAATTAATTCATAAGGAACACCATCACGCTTTACAGAATGTAAATAATATTCATATGCTTTATATTCAGTTTCTAATTGTTTATAAGTATCCAATTGTTCTAACGCTGTTTTCTTCTTTGTTTTAGCAACTTCAATTTCGCCATGATTAGATTTAATCTTATCAGTAATTGATTTCAATGTAGATACAATATCTGTTATTAATTTCTTTTTGTTAGATATTTTTTCATCAATTGATTTGTTATGAATAATTGCAGATTCGTTCTTTTTAAATAGATCTTGTCTTTCTAAACAAGTTTCCAATTCTGATTCTTTTGTTTGCATATCACTTTCTAATACTTGTAATTGCAATTCTTGTTTATCCAATTTATTTCTAATATCTTGTTTTTCTTGAATTTTGTCTATTTTGTCTTGTAAAATATTTAGTTTCATTTTAGAAGATCGTTGAATTTGTTCTTGTTTTAATAAAACTTTTTCTTTTATTGGAATTTGTTTTTCTGCTTCTTTAGCTTCCTTTACAAATATATTTTCAACACAATATTTACATGTATGATCATATTCATGATCTTTTAAATGATCAATTTTTTCTTGTAAATATATGAGTTCTGATTGATGTGTATGTATCCATTTAGTGGATTCTTTTAAAGATTTATTAACGTTGTCTTTTTTTATATTAAGAACATTTAAATCTGCTTGAAAGTCATATTCAGATCCTACTTTACATTGACTATTTAATATTTTAATTGTATCTTCTAATTCTGAAATATTATTTTGTAATTTTTCAATATCTTCTTCTAAATATGTTTGTGTATCTTGTAACTCTTTAATATCTGGGCCTTCGTATGACATTGGTTGTTTGGATTCAATTAATTCTACAATTTCATTTTGTAAATTATTTCTTGAATCTTGTAATTCATTATCTGTTTTTTCTAAATCAATAATTGTATCTTGATTTTCAATAATGATATCGTCAGATTCTTTAATAATAGATCCAAAGTCTGTTTTTTTATATTCTTTTAACTTACCAGACGTTTCTTTTATTTCTTCTGATGCTAAATGATATAATTGCTCAAATACAGTAGTATCTAAAAATTGCGATAATAAATCTTTTCGTTCTCTTTGTGATTTTTCTATAAAATTATTATTATCAGCTTGCAAAGAAAATGCAGTTAAAATAAAATCATCATATGTTCCTAAGTATCGCCTAATACTTTTATTTGTATCACTTCTTTCTTCTCCATTTAAATTTTGATCTTGATTATAAAAATTAACATTTACTTTTACATGTCCATGTTTTAATGTTATTCCTTCTCTTTCAATAGTATATAATTTATCATTTAACATAAATTTAAATACACCTTTAAATCCGGACTTTTTGTTATTTAAAACTTCTTTTGATTTACTTGTTTTACTACATTTATCGAATATAGTATATGTTATTGCATCAAGCAAAGATGATTTACCAGATGCGTTAGCAGCAAATAATCCTATAACATCTGACAGTTTTGAGAAATCTACTTTATTATTTTCTCCATAAGAAAACATATTATTAAATTCAAATGATACTGGATGCCAAGTTACATTTCTTACTGATTCTAAAACTGGTAGTTTTGAGTTAATTGTTCTATTAATATGTCGTATAGCATCAAGTTCTTTTTTATCTGCATCTGGATGATTATCTTCTATAAATTGTGTTATTAGATTATTTTGATGTTCTACATCTCTAACATTTCCAATAGTTATTGATCCATTTTGATTATTTTCAATATGATTTGCACTACGTTGTATAGATATATCTTGAACTTTATATTTTTTTCTAATAGTTGCAATTAATTTTTTGATATCAGATGCATCAGTATCATTAAATTTAATTCGTACTCTAGGTTTATTAGGAACACGTTTAGGAGAGTTAATAATTTTGCCATTATCTACTTCAAATGTCACATATCCATATTCATTTTCAATTTCAATAAATTCTGATGTACGATCTGGAAGATCCCATACTAATATACCATGATTAAGTGCTTCTCCGTGGTTTTGTTGAATTAATGATCCAGGATATCCAATAGTTTTTTGAGTGTTTAAGAACTGTGCAGGTTTGTGTATATCGCCTAGTAATGTTAAATCATGTCCTTCGAATAATTCAGTAGTTACATGTTCATTTGATATTTGAAATCCAATATCTGTTTTAGCACTATGTACAGCTCCATGATGTAATGCTATTTTATAATGAGCTTCAAAATCTTTTGCTTTAATATAATTTTTTGGAGCCACATCAACAGCCATATGATTAAATACAACGTTAGCAAATTTAAATAATCCATTATCTTTTATAAAATGTATATTATTATTATTAATAACATTTAGTATTGGAGATAATGCGTCCAATCGATATAAATTATTTAAATTCATATCATGATTTCCTAATATAACAATTGTAGGTAAATGAAATCCATTAAAGAACTTAGTTAACATATTAATTAATTCTGGTGACATATCTAATTTTGAATGTACAATATCTCCAGTTAATACACAAATACTTTGATCAGTTGCATGTTGTGCTATATGTAAAAATAAATTTTCAAATACTTGTTCATATTCTTTATGTCGTTTTAATGTACGAATATGAACGTCAGATATATGAAATATTTTATCAATTGAAGTTATATTTGTTTTTAATGTTTTTATTTCCATAGTGAATTTATTTCCATGTGCATCATTTCTTCAAAAGAAAATTGATACGTGTCTTGAATTTTTTCAGTAATTTTTTTATATCCCAATTCATTCGGATCTTGTTTGTCTAATTTAACCAAATGTACAGTTATTCCTTCTCCCATAAATGTTTTTGCTATATTTTTTGCATTAATAATTGCATCATTATCTAAACATATATTAATTTCTTTAACTCCTTCTTCTATAATTTTCATTCGTAATTTTGGGTTAATTTGTTTTCCAAATAATGGTATTGCATTTCTTTTAATTGTAATTGCGTCAAAGGCTCCTTCACATAATGTAATTGGTTCATTCCAGTTAATTAACATACCAAATCCTATTATATCTTTTGAAACTTTTGGATTTTTATGTTTATATGGATCATTTTCATAAAATGCTCTAGATACAAAATAATTTAATTGACCGTTTTCGTCATAACTAGGGATAATAATTTTACCAGAATATAAACCATCTTCAGCATACCCAATTCTATATCTAATTATATCAAATATTGTTATTCCACGTTTTTGTAAATAATATATTGCGTTACGATAGTCTGGCGTATTATTTTTTAACCAAAGTGGTTTAAATTCTTCTGGTAATTGTATTTGTTCTTCATTTTTTGTTATTTCTGTAGAAAGATTTCTATACTTTGATCTTTCAATTATTTTACCTAATTTTTCAAATTTGTCTTTTGATAAATTTAATTGTTTAAATAAAGAATGTATTGATCTACCTTTTTTATCAGATATCCAACAATGCCATGGATTTTGTCCGTTACTATCAGTATTAATATCAATTTCTAATTTAGGTTTATAATGTGATGTAAATGGAGAGAAAAACGCAATATTATTACCAGATGTTTGCTTACCTTTACCTAAAACAGACTCTAAGAGTTGAAGTAGTTTTAAATTCTTCATATAATTTATTATAAGAAAATTTACTGAAAGATCAAAATAATTGGCTTATTATAATATATGTTAGACACAATTAATCGGTCTAACGATTCATCATTTAATAATATACATTATATTAAACGATTTCATCTTTTTATTAACTTACATTAAAAAAATAATGATTATTTTTCAATTATCCAACCAATCATTTAAAAATTTAACTTTTTTTGGTTCTTCATTTATTTTACAACATTCATTTAACCAATCTTCTGGCATATCCTTTTTTGCAACATGTTTTATTCCAATTTTAGTTGCATACATTTCATATGTTGTTTTTGATCCTTTTGATATTTTTTGATTTGGATTTTGAAATATAATCCTTAAATCAATATTTGGATTAGATGCTAAAATATGTTTCATTTTTTGTCTATCAGTACTGGTCCATCTTCCTTTTGTTTCAATATACATTGTGTTACCATTCTTTTTTGTAAAAACAAAATCAGGTGTGTACTTTGAATTTTTTTGAGGAACAATATATTGTAATGTTTCTGTTTCATATTTTACTGGATATTTTGCTTCTTTTATTTGATCTGCAACTTTTAATTCTAATCCAGATCTATATCCATATTTATACGCTGTTTGGCGTTGTTTATTATTTGAATGCCAATGATTTTTCATAACTTTTTTTCCTTTTACCAATCGATCATTACTAAATTACCATTCCAATCCATAATATTATCTGGTTTAAAATCTAATGATAATTCTAAATCGCCGATTCCTGTGTCTTTAACTTGTTGTTCTAACGCACTTATAAAACTAGCTAGTTTTTGATTAATATTTCTAGCTCCATTATTATTAAAATAATCAAAAATACTTGTTTCAATACCTTGTTGTCTTGCATAGTTTTTATAATTTTCATAAAATGTTTCTATTTCTGTAAACATAGATGCTGATAATTTATTTGCTCGCTTCATAATATACATTTTATTATTATCTGTATAGATTACTGGAATAAATGCGTTATATTTATCATATTGTCCAACAATAACATCTGCAACTGCAACTTCATCTGGTTCTGATGTTATTTTCATTAATAAATCTTCTCCATCTATAGTATAAACTTTTCCATTATCACCACTATCAAAAAATTGAAAATTTTTATTTCGTATTTTTGATAATATTCTTTCTGATTCTATTTCAGAAATTTCTTTTAATATATTTGATAATTTAATCAAGTTCATTTGTTTCTTTAATATTTGCAAATCGATCTTGATCAAGATCAACTCTAACTAAAATATTTGTATCAATATCATTTCTATTTTTTATTGGATTAGCTAATTTTCCAATAGCTAATAATTCTGCATGTTTATTATATAAACCTATAGTTGTAACATATGGTTGAAAATTACTAGAAGTAACATGACTTAAATATGTTTCATTATCATCTTTTAAAGCTGAATGATTTGTCGTTAAATTAAAATCTCCTGCATCTATTTTACATAATGTACTAAATTCAAAAATATTTATTGTACTTTTATATTTTACTGTATATTCAGATTCTAATAAATTATTATATCTATAATCAGCACTTGATATAACAAAAATTCCATTATTATGAAATGCATTACCAACACGATTTGTTTGTAATAAAGAACCTCCTTCTGTACGATCAGATAATGAAGCAATATCTGATGCATTTAATCCTTTATTATATATTCTAACTTCATCTAATACGCCATTTAAATTTCTATTATTTGCAGCAAATCCTCCTATTTTTATAGGATGTATATTACTTATATTACCAGAAGCAGTATGAAAAGTCTGTATTTCATCTGTTGGTAGTAATGAATCTGATGATAATGATTTATGTAAAACATTGTTAATATACATTTGCATTGTACTACCAGTCTTTTGACAAACTACATGTGTCCAACTACTAGTAACATGTGCATCAGATAAAAGTTCAAATTGTAACTGCGAACTTGCAGCAATTGAATATTTAATTTTTCCATTACTTAAATATATTCTAAATGGATATTGTCGAAATTGATGATTTGATGTTTTTGATATAATATTATCATCAAAGCTATTTTTATTAGATCCGCTACATATATAAAATGATATAGCATAATCATGATCACGATCATATATTCCATCAATATTAGTTTTTAAAAACGAAGAACCTGTAAAAAATGCAGCATATCCAATATTACTTTCTGATCCATTTGTTGTTAATACTCCCGGAACAAATGATAAAGATTGGGTTACAGATGTTTTTTCATATATTGGCTTTAATGGAAATGATTGTCCACGATCTAGATTTTCTGATGTTAAATTTAATCTAGTAATATCAAAATATTCATTAAATCCTTCATAAAATGTTTCATTTGTTACATATGAACTAGTATCAATAGCAGAATCAATAATATTTTCATACTTATCAGAATGTAAATTTACTGATCCACTATATATAAAAGATCCTGGTTTTACTTTTAATCCCATCTTTTTTTGAGGAATACTAAAAACAGATGCTGATTGATATAATATTTTTGTAGATTTATCTAACGGCGTTATTATTCCGTGAGTTTTAAATGCGTCATTTTTATATTTGTAAAATAAATGATTTAACGAATGATATACAGAAAACGAATATGAACCATTTAAATTTTTTCTAAAATTTTGTTGTTCTGGATGATTAAATAAATAAGCTACGCCATCAGATCCAATTTCTGGTGTTCCTGTAACATAATTTGCAAACATAGCCATATAATCATTGTTGTCATCAAATGGATCACCTGAATTTATTTCACTTCCAGAAGTTAATGTAAATTGTTTGTTAATTTGTATAGGAGTAATTTTAGTGTCGGCTTGATCAACACGTTTAAAAACTTGTGGATGAACTCCGTTTTTATCTTTAATTAAATTTGGCATACTAGTAAAACCCCGCTATACTTTTATTATAAATATAACGGGGATAGAATCAGTTATTAATATTCTAGTTTTACACGAATATTTAATTCACGTTTTTTAGATTTTAATAATGGTTTACTTAATTTTGCAATTGCTAACAATTCTCTAGATTCATTATATAAACCTACAGTTGTAATATACGCTTTAGGATCTCCTATAAATTCATCTTGTTTAATATCTCCTTGATCTCCGGTTGTATATGTTGGATTATTTGAATAATTAAAGTCTCCATTTTTAACTCTTACAAAATAAAATGTACTAGAAACTGTTTCTTTATTTCTTGCTTTAAATCCATTTGTTAATGATCCAGAATATGATCCAGAAATTGAAGCATGTAATGCATAATGATTACTTCCTTGTGAATTTGAACCAGTATTTGTTCCAAATCTTAATCTTTGATCTAATAAATTTCCGTCTAATATAATAGTACTATGATCTGGATATACAACACCATAATAATCTGGAGCTGATGAATTATGTACTCCATTTGCTATACTTCCAGAAACAACAAAATATACATTTCCTGAATCTTCATTTGAAGCAGATGCAATTGTAGAATCATCAATTAATGTAATAGATCCTGAAACTTCTCCTACACTTACACTACCAGTAGCATCAGTAGATCTAGCAGTAATTCCTAATAATGGTAATTCAAAATTTCCTGGATCTAATTTATCTTTTGTTCTATTTCTTTGGAAGTTAATAATATATATTGAATCAGTACTTCCAGATTGTGGAGTTGAAAATCTTGTAATGTCTTTATTTAATAATAATTGTCTATATTGACTATAAATTGCTTTTGATGGAGCATCATCAATACTACCATTAGTTGAAGAACCACTTCCTAATGCATTACCATATGCAATTGCATATTGTATTGCTGAGCCTGTATCGTTTTGTTTCTTTTGTAAAACATTAACATAATATTGTGATTGTGCTTGACTCATTGATTGAGTAAAATAACTTTGTAATTCAGTTAAATTATCACTCCATAATCCTGCAGTTACAGTTTCTTTTGAAGCTTCGATAATATCACCATTTTGTCCTGATATGTCAAATACTTGAAATGTTTTTCCACCATTTAAAATAGTGTTTTGATTTTGTACTTGAGCTATATAATCGTCAATAGCTTCTCTTCTAATTTCATCAATTGTAGTAGGATCAATTTCGCCTCCTGTTATTGGATCTTCAATTACAACAGTTGGTTCTAAAGCTTCTGGAATTGGAGCTGGTCTTTCAATAGGAGGCTCAGGTCTTACCGGTTGTCTTACTGGCACTCTTTCAACAGGAAGTTCTCTTGGTACTTCTCTGTCTCTAGATCTTTCTCTTCTTACTTCTTCTCTTCTTCTTTCTCTTGTTCTTCTACCTCGTTGACTTTGATTTGGTAATTTTTTTAAATTATCTATTATTGTATTCATTTTAACTCCTATTAACCTCTTTGGGTTGTTGCTAAATTAGCAGCTTTGACAGTTACACTAACAGTTGTACTTCCGCCTGTTTCATTACCAATAATAGTAATTGTAGCAGTTTTATCTTTTGATAATTGTTTTCCTACTATTCTAAATGCTCCTTGACTTAACGAAGCAATACTTGTTGCTTCTGCATTTGCTGATATACTAGGTACTGTTGGTAAAATATTACTTGTAATTTCATTATTTGGTGCAGGATTAATTATAGCAACAGATGAATCAGAAAGAATTGCAGAATAACCAAATGTAGAATTTGCATTATTCAATCCAAATGTAGAAGCTTGTATTATAGCTGATTGACCAGTATTTAATGTTAAAGATGCTTTGTCTACTTGTACAGTTGGTATTCTTGTTGTAGTATTATTATCTAATGTTAATAATCTACTTTTCATAGCTTGAGTTTCGTCAGGTATTGCTTCTGTTAACGGCATATTTTCAATAACTATGCCATAAAAGTCAGATCCTAATGAATGATTAGGATTCCATAAATCATAATCTATTTCATCATCTGCCAATGCAAACTGAGTTATATTAAAAGATCCGTCTCCTTTAGCTAACAATTCTCTACCTTTATTAGTAAGAATTGCGTCTACAGTAACAGAAGTGTTATCTAAGTATCCCATTGATTTCCTTTTTTTATATAAATATTACGTTGTTAAAAAAGTTAATTTTATTCACGTATGTCAAAATTCCCTTCTATACCAGGTTGTTTTGTTATAATACGATTACCACTTGACTCAACAAATTCAACAACAGGTTTGCCATCTGGCGTATCTTTTGAATTAACATTAAAATCAGGACTAGTAATTTTACATCCATTAAATCTATGATTTGCTATTCCGCGCGGAAGATAGTCTTGAAATTGCGCTCTTCTTAATGTTGTTCCAATTGATGAAGAATATGAAGTTTTTGCAAATTCAGAAAATCTACTAGCAGTAATAAATGGTAATACTGCTTCACTTTCCCAATAAGGTGTTGATCCAGTAATATATGTATTACCTGAGTATATTAAATATTGATGTACATATGTTGTTCCTTCGAATCGATTTGTTTTTCCAATTATTATAGCATCATACTCTCTATAACTAGCAGAAATATTTGTTGGACTACTTAAATCTAACGTTGTAACAAAATCTTCAAAGCTACTAGTAGTTTTTAATACACTATTTTTTGAAATATCAAGACTACCACTATAATCTGTAATTTCAGGTTGTAAAAAGTCATCTGGTATTATGTTAATAGATTGCGAATAATCATTAATACTACTAGTAATATTTATTATATCCATAATATTAATACTACTAGTATGATGTTGTTCTAATTTTGATATTCTTGTTAAAACAGTATCTTTGCTACGTTCAATAATTGCAGGTTGTATTAAGACTCCTAATGTTTTATCAACTCTAGCTGGTAATAATTGTTCTAGTTGTTTAAAAAATGATAAATCAAATAAAGAAAAAATTCTTAAAAATGCATTCATATCATTTTTGTCAGCATATTTTCTCCAATAATTTCTTGATACATTAACTAAATCAGGATATGAATATTTATCTTTATTGCTAGGATCTCCTATAAGATCATCTAACATTGTAAATCCTAATTGAGAAATAATATCTTCATTTATCATTGTTTGTGGAGAATAAAATACTCCTAATCTATTAGAATCTAATGGGGCAGTATCAAATTGATTTAATGATGCACGATTTTCTGTATTTAATGTTCCTGTTAATGTTGTAGATTCTAATCGAATTTTATTATCATCAAATGTACCAGCACCTAATGATATTCCATCAAAATAATATGTTTCTTCTATAGAATCATATGGTTTGTCATTAGTCCAATTAGCAAATGACGCAGAAATAGTCGATGTTACCGGTTGTACTCCAGTTAAACTTGATGTTACTGAATGATCAATATTTTGTGTTAATGGCGTTCTAAATACTAATTCTTCATATGCATCTATATTTCCATCATATGCAGATGGAGCTTTAGTGTGATTAGTAAATGGAGATTCTAATAAACTTCCAGACCATATACGTAATTCTTGTACTTGTCCTTGTAATCTACTACCGCCAGTAGTTCCGCCAATTAATATACTTCCTGGATTCGAAAAACTTCCAGTTGCTGAAGCTGAAACGGTTGCAACAATTTTTCCATATTTTGATTTTTTTGCAAGTATCTCTAAACTACCATTAGATCCTGTTCGTAATAATGTATTAACATAACTTCCATCAAATAATTCTATATCTGCGGAAGAAGTTCCGTTAATTTGTATTTTACCTAATGTTCCTCTACTAAATTCAATAGTAACATCATTTCCTCCTGCTGAATATAAATTCATTGTTCCAGGCACTGATGGATTTGTTAAAACGTTATCTGTTTTAAATCTTAATTCTACACTTCCAATTGGTTGATTATAATCAACTTGTACTGTTCCAGCAGTATTTTGAATTAAATCTAATGCATAGTCAAAATTTAGTTTTTCATATACCGGTGGTCTTGCTAATCTAGGACCTCCATATTCTTGTATTGTTATTAACGATTGTGGAACCCCATAACATGCTAGTAAAGCTTGAATACTACGTTTTGTTCCTTTTGATTTTAACAATCCAGGTATATTATTAACAATTCTTCTCCATGTATGAAATGCAATATCTCTACTAGGCAATGAAGGATCTCCAACAGAATTAGATCCAGTTAATGGAATACCATTTATATCAGTTCCTAATGTATATTTCCATAAATCATCAGATTGACTTCCATTAGTTAATTTCCAACCAAATTGTTTTGCTACACTATATAATAACTCATTTGGCATTCCAATTTTTGGATGCTCTTCTCTAGTATTAATTTTAGTCATTTCATTGATATACGTATATAATATATCATAATGTTGACCTAACATATTTACAAAACTAGATAAATGTTCATTGTTTTCATCTAATAACATGAACTCTGGAACATTTCTTATAATTCTATTATTATTTCTTAAATCATATATTGAAGCACTTTCGAAGATTCCATTATACCAATTTACAAAATTACTACTTGTTACTGAATATAATTCATATGGGTATGTTGAATTACTTTTTGGAACAGGTGATATATAACTACCAGTTACAAATTCAACCGTTGGATTTTCTAATGGAATATCATGAGTAAATAATCCTGACGAAGATTGATAATATAAAAACTGTTCAAATTGATCAAATCCTCCAATTAAATTATTATATAAAGTTTTATTTTCAATTGCATTTAATTTTGCATCAGATCCAGAAACACTAGCTATTGATGCAGATTGTGCTGTATAATATTCTAATAGTTCTACTTTATACTTAAAATTAGCTAATCGTTCTGCAGCTGAGCTATAAAATATAAAATTATTAAAGTCAGTAAAATCAATATTTAAGCTAACACCAGATAAACTTCCAGAAAAATATGAATCAATAATTTGTTGTGATGTTTGTAATGAAGATCCTAATAAATCATTCCAACTTTTTAATGTTGTTGCATTTGATGTATTTTGTTCTGCAGAAGCATACCAATTTACACCTGAAATAACATTGAATGTTATATCTTGTATTATTTCTGTTACAGATATATTATCAATATATGGTAATTTATTTTCACGTACTATCCAACATTTAAAATTTTTTTCTATATCTGCAGAAATTGGTTCATATAATTTTACAAATAGATATTTTCCAACAACAACACTATTAACAAATAATGCAGTTTTATTTCTAGAAAAATTTAATAGATATCTTTCATGAGCATCATCATCTAATGAAGTTTGTTGTACATTATTAATATATTGATTAATTGCAACTAAAAAATGTGGATTTGTTTCGTCTATAGCTCGTAAACGTATTTCTGTTCTATCTGGAGATATTTCATCAATTGCTAATAATTGTCTATTATAACTTCCTATAATATTTTCAAAAAAGTTTAAAACTATTTTATATTTTCCGCTAGTTAACTGTAAATCTTTTAATGTTTCTGATATATTAAATTTAGCTGGTTGATTTAATTGTATTTCATTACCAGTTTTATCAAATACTTGTTTATTATAATCTGTTAGTGTTATATTTTGTTTTGCAGTAATCCATGATTCTCCAGAATATACATGAAATTCATTAGAACTATTTACTGATGCTAATGTAACTGGAACGTATGGAAATAATGTATCTTTAAATAAAGCTTTATCTGTTGAACTATAACGTTCTCCTGCTATTGCATTAGTTGCATTATTAATATTTTCTATATTTGAATATTGTTTTAACATATTATGTTTTTGGAGATTCTATATCCATTCTATAATTTGTTGGTATTTTTCCATATTCTCGAGATCTCCTTGTTCCTAATAATCCTTTACCAGGATCATCAATTAATTCAACATTCCAGAACATTGAACTTCGTAAATACCAAGCAGGCCCTCCTGTTTCTAATGTTAGAAAATAAGTATCATAATCAAACATATCAGTTGGATCTATTATATATACAAATTTAATATATGGCCACATATTGGAATAACTACTACCAGAAAATCCAGTATAATTTGCATGATCTTGGGATCTTTGATATGATCTTGGGTTTGTGGATCCAAATATTGGTTTTCCATCTGCTCCTATTTTATTATTACGTCTCCATTTAGTTGGCATATCCCGTTCTAGTTGTAAAAGATATCCAGTATTACGTTTAGGATCTCCTGTGTCTTTTTGATTAACACTAAATCCTACCGTAAACCTTATAACTTTGTTTGTATCGTTAAGTAAAGAAATAATTTCTGGTGTTAAAACAAATCCAAAACGTTCTCCTAAAGGAGTTCCAGATAATGTTTGTTCAAATGGTATTCTTCTAGGACCTTTATATCCTTGAGGATTTTCTGGAGTTATATTCCAACTATTTCCATTTCCATATGATAAATTAATTTTTCTATATTCATTATTTCCTCTATCCAAATTTGGATCTAATGGTACACGATGAAATCCGCTTACTGGATCTATTCCAAACTCTGATAAATCTAAATCAGGTAATGTAACATCAAAATTATCTGCAGAAATAGTTGTACTTGGAGGAAATGAAAAATATCTAAATTGGGTGTCAATTGTTTTTACAACAGATCTATTAGTATAATTTCGTTTAATTTGTTCAAATATTATTAATTCTTCTTGATTAGCTGGCCGGCCGGCTTTTTCAAATGATTGTAATTCTTTTTCAGCTTGTTTTTGAACTGCAACTTCTTTTATTTCTTCTGGTTTATTTGTATCTACTGCTCTAGCCATTCGTATCCTTTATTATTAATGTAATATTTCCAGAATCATCTCTTTTATTAATTGCATTTAAATTAGATTTAAAATAAATTCCTTTTGAATTATATTCTCTAATTATTTTCTGATCAACTGGAGATGGAGTTGGTTCTATTATACTAGGCGGAATATTTTCTTGTTTTGAAGTGTTTATTTTTTTATTTTGATCTTTAATTTGTGTATTTTTTATTTCTTTGGTATAATTTTTAACACTAATTGCATTTAAATTTTTTGAATCTATAGGAACTTGAGTATTTGGAATTCTTGAGTCGCCAGTATCTCCAGTAATTGTGTCTGATGGAGTTCCTGCAGCAGGAAACGGAGCTGTATTTACAGAACCATCGTCAGGTTCTTGATCAATTACATTATATTTAGGATCATCTACTCCGCCTGGAAATGATTGTTTAGGATATTTTTTTAATTTTGATATTAGATTATAGCAATTCATATATGTATAAATATTAAACTAGAAAAATATAGATAATAATTTTATCTTGTAACTTTAAAATAAAATTTATCACTTATAAATTCTTCTAAATATCCATCAACAACTTTAAATTCTAATCTATAATATCGTTCAGGCATAAGTCCAGACATATCCATTTGTATAAAACTACTTGTGCTATCACAACTAATATTTGTATAAGATGGATCATATGGAACAATTGTTTCATCAGTAGCAGCATCAATTACGGTATATACTGAACTACTAGGAAGATATTTAACAGTTCTCATTGGAAACTCATTACTTGGAGATCTTTGTGGATATTTATCTCTTCCAAATATTCTTAATTTGACAACTTCTTGATCTTTATATGATTTTTTAAGTCTAGTATATACTGCATATGAATCTAAATCAATTGAAGATAAACTACCTGTAGAAAATGAAGATTTATCAAAATACATTAATATTCTAGGAACATATACAGTATTCGAATCTCTACTAAAAAATCTAACAAATCCTGAAACTGCAGAATCTTCTTCATCGTCGTCAGAAAACTTTAATATAAATCCATAATTAGGTACTGTATAACCTCCACTTCCAGACACCCATAATTTAACAGCTTCTGTTATATCCATATTAATATCGGTAGGACGTACAGAAGTATCCATTAATGACGTTGTAGTAAATGATTGTGAATATAACGTAGTACTTCCACTTATTTGAGCAGATCCTGATTCATAAAGCCAACTACCACCTGTTCCTGATCCTGATATATATAATGTACTACCCGTTGGCATATTTACTTCTTGACTACTAGATATCCAAAAATATGATCCAGATTTAGGATTATCCCATGTACATCCATTAATTTCTGGAGTACTTTGAAAATTTAAATATCCAGTACCATTAGTCCAATCTTGTCCAACTACATTTGCGTTAATAGTATATGATGATGGTAAATTTTTTGCATGAGTAGTATACAATTGTAACATAAATTTACAATCGTTGATTCCTACACTATATTTTGATAATGTATTAGATACGTCATTCATATCAAATTTTATTAACGATCTAGATAATGAATAACTAGAAGTTACACCAGTTGTTAATCGTTTTCCTACTTCTAGTATTTCATCTAATCCAGTATTAACTTTAGGTTTTCCTTGATATAATGTAGCGTCGTTTGATGGATATATTATTTTAAACATAATGTTTTAATTTTCTTTTAATAATTTACTACTCGTCCTTTAATATCTTTATTTAAAAACTTAACTTCAAATATTGCAGGATCTAACGGAGGATATATTATTCCTTGTTTAGTTGCAGTTTCTAAATCATATACATTTCCAGAATAATTACTAGCAGTATCATATAAATTTTTAAATTCTACATCTACTACTGAATTTACCCCTCTAACTTTTCCTAATATATTCATGATATCAGACATTACAATAGGTTGATTAATTTGCCAATTATCAACATCAAAATATGTTCTTAATTCACCTATACATTCTAATAATACTTCATTACTATTATAATTAGTTGCAACAGTAATTTCAAATTCAATACCAATATTAATAATAAATGCATCAATTATATTTACTGCATCAGTTAATATTCTATAATAATTTAAATAATTTTTTAAATTTGTTTTTATAGCTTCATTTAACGAAGTTAAATTTCTATTTCGATCAAATCCTAATACATATAAATTCATTGCTAATGGATTTGGAATTCTTGTTTCTTCAAATTGATTTTGTGATAATTGATCATCCGGAACAATATAGGCTTTAGAAACACTTCCAAATTGAGATGGCATTGAATAACATCTTATTATATAATCATCTCTTGTAACTAATCGATTCTGAGTAGCAAAATTAGCCATTGCATTATTTTTAATATCTTGTATAGAATCACTTGACTTTCCACCAGTAGCTGGTTGTTCATTTGTAACAGTAACGCTAGATTTTACAAAATTTTTCATTGCAGCTGATATAATAGCATTTGGGTCATCATCAAATTCAATTAATTGTATCTTTGTTAATACTCCAGAAGCAACATTATCAGAAACTCCTCCGCCTACTGAGTATGTTATAGTTAATGTAGTATTTGATGGAGCTTGTCCATATGCTCTCGTATATAAAAAATTAGATGGATCTATATCAACATCAATTGGCCTTCTAAATGCAGCTAATCCATTTCCAACGTTGTCTGGATTAGGTATAATTTCTTCATCATTATTATCTGAAATTCCAGCTCCAAATTGTACTTCTAATTTATTATCACTTCTTAATCTAGTAATAAATCTTTTTGATGTTTTTAATAATTTTAATAAACTAGGACTAGTTGATCTATATTGAGCAAATTCTGGATCATTTTCTATTAAATTAGGAACTTCTTGAAATATAGTATCTTGTGCTAAATATTCTACTTGATACCATCCATCTCCATCTGATTCTTTACATGATATAATATCTATAATATTAGTATCGTCAATTATAACTTTATCATATTGTTTTGGAGTAGTAAAAGTAAATTGTGCAGTTTTAATTTTTCCAGAAACTACTTGAGTTTGTTTTTTCAATAAATAATATACAGGTTGATTTGTTGATTCATCGCTTTCATATATTGTTATTTCTGTTGGGTTAATTGATGAACTAAAAGAAAAGTCTACTGTATTTAAAGTTCTAAATTCTGAACTTCCATCTGTTTGTTTTATTTGCATTCCAGGTTTAATTGTTAATGCATAATTAAAATCTGGAGAAACATTATCACCAGACCCAATAGCAGGAACTAATTGAAATATATCAACAGTAGTATATGCTGGAATAGCATTTTTTGACTTATATCCTAGTGACTTAGCTAAATCATAAATATTTTTACGTTCTGAAGCTTGTTCTAATAATGATTCTTTTAAATTATTATCTGCATAATAACTTAAAACATCACCAACATATGATGCCATTTCCATAAATAACATTCCTGGTGATGATTCGTTAAAATCATTGTAATCATTTGGAAAATATTGTTTTGTAAAATCAATTAAATTTTTTCTAAATTGACCAAAATCTTTTCCTAAGTATGATATATCTTTTGTTACCTCCATTTTATTTCCTATTCAATTTTAAGTATTCCGTCTTGTCCTGCAAAAAGTGTTATTGTTTTTTCTGATTCTGTTCCTGTAACAGTAAATGAAACAGATATCTTTATATTATGTATCATATTAGGATCGTCGTCGGATGTGATAATTGTTAAATCTGTAATTACAATATAAGGTAACCAAAAACTTATTGCATCTGTTATAGTAGTTGATATAAAGTCTTTTAATTCAAAAACATTTGGTTCAAATATAACATTTAAAAGATCTGTACCAAAATTAGGTTGTATATATCTTTCTCCTTTTCTTGTTAATAGTAATGTTTTAATATTTGTAGACGCTTGATCAAAAGTAGTAAATGTTTTTTTAAAAACACCAGGCGCGTTGAATGGAAATTTAACTCCAATTGCTCTATTAGGAGTTAATGTATTTGTATCTATTTCAACTATTTTATATGCCATTATCTATGTTTCTTTTTATCAATTGCTTTCATTAAAGCACTATAATCTTTAGTCATTGCTTTAGCTATAACAGGATCAACTTTCATAGACTTACCAGTTTCTGGATCTTGCATTATAGTAGGAGAAGCAGTCGACATTGTTCGCTGTACTCCAAAATTACGAGCATCTGCAGACGTCATATGAATATTTTCATTCATTATATCAGCATAACTAGTTTGTTCTTTTAAAGCTCCTGTTTCATTTAATACAGCAGCAAATTTATTTTCTTTGAATTTACTATGTTTTTTTACTGGTACTGGTTCTTTTATTTCATTAACAGTACGTTGTAACCCTTCTTGTAATATTTCAGTTAGCTCTTCTTTAATTACTGATCTAACTTCTTCTTTAACAATTTTTCTTAAAACTTGTATAAACTTTTTTTGTTCCATAATTATTCTTCTTTTTTTATAAATATTAACATTAGAAATTTACGGGCGACGGCCAGCCAGAACTTGTTTTAGGCCCATATATATTTTTATTTTTAGTATCTACATAATAGTCTCCTGGTTTTCCTAATGATGTTTCTGGAGCTCCTTCCCCATTATATGATTGAGCTGGAGCTTCTTGTAAAGATTTTAATAAATCTTGTTGTGTATCTACTAATGATTCAATTAATCCAATTCTAGATTTAATATCTTCAATTCCTGTATTTATTTCTGTATAAAATTCACTTCCCATTGTTTCGTCATCCTTTCTACTTTGTTCGCTTCCCCATGCTATTCCTGTGCCTGGATCTATTTCTCCATCCCATATCCATATACTTCCATCGGTATCATTATATGGACTTTTAGGATTAGGTGGAGGATTTAATGGAGCTCCATTTCCACCAGATCCTTGGACTAACAACCAAGATCCAGCTGGTTGTTTTTCTGGAATACTATCTGAAAAATCTAAATTATCAATTGCATTACGTAAAGAATTAGTTGCATTAATTGAAACTTCATCACTACAAACGCCTCCGATTTGTACTGCTACATCGCCTAATCCTCCTAGAGCAGATTCTAATGATATACGTATTTGCGGAGGTATAGTACCTAATTGTTTAACTGCAATCCCAGCATTTGCTAAAATCATATTTTGTACAATTACTAACTCAGCTGCTAATACTGGTAATGCTGTAATAGGATTAAGTAATTGTAATGCTTTTATTGCATTTGCAATACCTACTAATGTTTTTAATAGATTAACAATTTTTTCTATTAAAGGAACCAATTGTAAAATCTTTTCAACTAATTCTTGAATTTGTCGTATTCTTTCTAATAAATCTTGAATATCTGGAGAATCACAATCGCAATCATCAGGTAACTTAGCACAGTCAGAAATAACCTTTTCAATTTCTACTTGTATTTTATTTATAAATTTTACTATTTGATCTACTATCAAAGCTACTGCTTGATTTGGCAGAGCTGGTATTTTATCTAATGGAAATGAAACTGGCATAACTTGTCTTTCTATTTATCAAAATAATGTTTATTACTATTTAAATTACCTATATCTTTCAATATATTAATTAATTTTCCTTGTTGTAATGGACTAGAAGCTATACCTGCAGGTCCTATTACGCCTGCTGAAATAACTGCTACTAAATCATTTAATATCATTCTTAATTTATCTCCTTTAACTAATGGATGTCCTGCATTTTCAGCTCCAATTCTAACTTGTGGAGCTCCTAATGTAATTCGATTTGGAGAATCTAAAATTATAGAATCTGTTTTTGCTCTTAAAATTATACGATTTGCATCTCCAATAAATTGTGATGTATTAAAACTTTCTATAGGTGATGATTTTGTTGGAGTTCTATATAATTTTAAATTACTTATTTGTTGCATAGAAGTTAAATAAAATGAGGAAAAATCATCTTTAAATGATTCAATTGTAAATTGTTTTTCTTTTTTATCTAAATGTGCATTAGATATTATTATAATTGGATCTCCATCTGTTTTACCTGACCAAGTTGGTTGAAGTGTATACGATCCATTATTTACAGTACTTCCTAATCGAATACTATTACTAAATCTTCCTTGTAATATTGTATCTCCTTCGAACATTTGTAACTGAGATACAGATTTTTGTTTAAAAGACTTACCTAATGGATTTTGTTGTCCAATTGTGTTAACATTAGATGTTTGTGCTTCAGCAATACCAGGTAATGCATTATGATTAATATTTGATTGAATATTATATGCAGGAAAATAATACCATTGCCTTCTAAATTTATCTACAGTACTAAATTCATTAGTTCCTTGAAATATTAATACATGTTCTCCAACTAATGGTATATCATTAAATCTAGAATTAACTGGCCTACAAATTAATTCTTGAGTTTTTTCTTCATCATACGTTCGAACAATAATTGAACCAAAATTTGATTTATCGTCTTCTTTATATGTTTCAGTTATATTATTTTGAATAACTTCAGCTAGTAAAAAATTAACTTGCATCTTTATTCTCCAACGACTTTTTTACATTATTAATTTTTTCTTGAAGTTCTTTATCTTCATTTTCAATTTTTTCAATTTCTGTTGATAATTCTTCTTCAAACGTATCATCAGCAATTTTTAATAATTGATTTTTTTCATCATCACTTAATAATGAAGATTCGCCTGTAATTGTTTGTTGAGTTGATATATAACGCTGTACTATAGCTGTTAATTTAACTAAATGATCATCGTTTTTAACAGCTACATCTAAATATTCTTTTATTAATGGTACTATTATAGTAGCATCAGATGCTGTTCGTATAAGTGGTTGTAATTGTGATATTAACTGATTAATTTGTCTATCTTTCTTTTTAGAATTATGATAGACATCAGACATTAAGTCAGAAAAGCTTGTTCCTTTAAATAATTTATCATTTACATCCATAATGGACTCCCTTTAATAATAAATATTAAAAAGGCAAATTCACGAACTCATTACGTTCATATTCTAAAAATTTAGTTGAGTATATATGTTTTAATATTTTAATTACTTTTGTAATATTATTTGTTTCTAATCCTGTACGTTCTCTTATAAATACATATAATGCTTTTTTATTAAATTGTTCTATATTTTGCCTATCTTCAAAAATATGTAATATTGAGTCAGCTACGTGTATATCTGTTTGATTAGTAAATATAAAATTTAAATTTTCATAACAATATGAAACATACGCATCCATAAAATATTTTAATGTATCTTGCATTTCTGTATTATGCATTTCAATCATTACATTTCTTTGATCATCAATATTAACAGGTTCAGCTGTTTTCTTTAAATTTGAGTATCCTTTTTGATTTTCTGCAATTAAATAATTAAATGCTGTTCTTGTATAATATGAATATGCTTTTCCAGCATTTGGATTAAATTTATCTAATCGTATAGTTAAATATGTAACTAAATCTGTTTGTAAATCACGAAACGTTGAATCAATATATTCACATTTCATTTTATTAATTAAATTTTCAGATAATTTCATAAAAGCTGGAAATATAAATCTTCTATATATTTTTTCTTTTAATACTTGATTATCTTCAGATCTATTATATGCTGAAACTGAATATTCAGTAACTTTAGTCCAATATCTATTTGACTTTTTCTTCTTTCTCCCCATTGAATTCGTTTTCTAAATTTGTGATTACATTTTTTAAAAATTCAAACGTTGTACCAGCTTCGTCATCTGATTCAAACGCTCCTTTATGATCAATTTTTTTCATTTCATCATATGAATTTTTAATTTGATCGTACATGTATTGAGACATATCTTCTAATTCCTGGATATATTCTTCTTGATCTGCTGTTACATTAGCTAATGTTAATGATCTCCATACAAAGTAAACAAATCCGCCTGATAAAATTATTAATCCTATTATTTCAAGTATCATGATTCTCCAAATGTTTTAAATATATCTGTAATTGATTTATCAATATCTGGGTTTTGTTCTGCTAAATTTTTAATTGCTGTTTTTTTAGTAGCTTTTGTTTTTGCACTAACAGGCTTTGGTGAGTTATTTTTATGTGATCTCCATCTTTCATATTCTATTTGAGATGCCATATGATCTGCATGATGTAATAATAAAGGTAAATTAGTTTTTAATTTAGCTTGAGCAGATCTTGCAATAAAATATGGTTTATTAGCATCATCATATATACCGTCATGTATTCTAATAGCTTGAAATTCATTCCATGACATTTGAACTTGATATTTTTGAAGCAAATATATTGAAAGATCTGGTACCATTGTGAATGGAATATTTTCATTATGTTTATACATTCTTCCCATATTTTTTCTATGCCAATCAGATGTTTCTACTTGATATACTTCTCTTCCTTTACCTGGAAATCCGCATTTACCTAAATCATGATGCATTGCTGCAAACATCATTTCATTATATTCATATCCAGACATATCAGATCCCATACTTTCCCAAGAATCATATAATTTTTCTACACAATCCATTACTCTAAGAACATGATCTACATACCCTCCAGCAAAAGCATTATGATAATGAGCAACAGAAGAAGCAGGCATCATTACAATCCTTTCTTCATAATCGTCATATAATTTATTTAATTTATCTGCTCTATCTGAAAATAAAGTATTAACTCTACTTCTATATTCATCCCAGTTGGATTTAATTTTTTCTGCTTCTAACATATTTTTTATTATATTATAATGAATTATTTGGAATATTCCAAAAGTCCTTCTGCCATTTTAAATGTACAAAAAGAACATACTACTGATAATGATGTTTTTGCAACTTCTACTATATTAGTACAGCTTTTACATCTGCATTGTAACGTTTTTGTTGATTTTATTTTTTTCATAATTTAATTTTATGTTATTACTTGACCGGTAGGTCCTTGATGTGTAGGTTTATCTTCTTCTTCATAATGTAAACCCTCATTTCCATTTTGACCTATAATATCCATTCTTCTTTCAGCTTCTTCTTCAAGAAAATCTTTGGTATCAGAATAAGGTGCTGCAGTTGCATCGGATGGATGTGGAGGTCTAAAAGCTTCTGGATTACTATTTTTTATAACTTTTTCTCCGTATATATTTTCTTTTATATTTTCAGAAATAATATCAAAAGCCTTATTTGAAGCAATTAATAATATTACAGCTAATGGATCAAATACAAATATAAAAATTAATATAAACCAATTTACAACTTGATTCATTGGACGATCTAATAATTCAGAAACGTATTTTAGTGGTCCAATTTCGTTAGTAACTGTAGAATTAGATTCTATATCTAATATACTTATATCTAATGATGTTACAGAATCAGTTAATGCTTCAATTTTTAATGAAACATTATTTCGTTGTTGTTTTATATCATTTAACTGTGATGTTAAAACTTTTCTTGTTCTACTTGATGTTGATGTCAATATCTGACCTGTTTCTTTATCTTTCCATTGTACTGTATTATTAGAAAGTCCTTTTGTTAATTCAGATATTGAATTAGCTAATTGATTCTTTTCTTGTATATAACCTGTTAGTTGTTCTTGATATCTTTGTTTTTTAAGATCAATAATAGTTATTTCTTTATCCATTACAGACAACTCATTAGCTGTAGTTTGATATGCAGCAGTTAAAAATCCATATATACCTAACGATGTTATAAACATTAATATAATAACAGCAATTGTTAAATATGTTTTAAGTAAAAAATTTATATGTTTCCAAAATCTATGTAAATATGTAGCAGTTATTAATTTAGCAGCTTCTAAAGTTCCTGCCATTATAGCTACTGCAACTGCTTGTGCTGAAAATAATTTACTAATTCCAAAAACACTATAATATGCTGCACTACCTGCTAATGATAATGCTGTGATTAATACAATGTATGAAAATATACGATTCATTCACGTTCAATAAAATGTTTTACTGAGTCTAATTTTCTTAACGATTCTGCTAAATTTGACATTGCAGAGTGAGGATCTATTTGTCCTTTTTCAATACCACGACCAACACTTTTGATAATTTCATATGCATCTGTTAAACTGTCGGTAATTTGGTTTTTATATTTTAATTTACTTGCCATAACTTATTTTCCTTGATTATTTTTTAAATGCTAACAAAAATTCTCTAGCTGCAAATCCAAATGCAATACCAGAATAAAATACATTTTTGTCTAGAAGTAGCAATATTGCAATGCTTCCGATTGCAGCTGCTTTAAACCATGATGAGTTTACTATGTTTTTAATTGTTTCCATAATATTCCTTTCTTTATATAAATATCAGTAATTTAAATTGTTGATATATTTATTATTATAATAAAAAATAATCAAAAAACAAATCATGATTAAATTAAAACATTTATTACAAGAACAAACATCTATACTTCGTAAAGGTAGTCGTGGTAAAAAAGTTGAAGAATTGCAAAAACAATTAATTCAATTAGGATTACTGCCAGAACTACAATCGAGTGGAAGAACATCTGCAGATGGAATTTTTGGATCTGGAACAAAGGCAGCAGTAGTAGCTTTTCAAAAAAATCCAAAAAATAAAGATGATGATGGAAAAAAATTAAAACCAGATGGGATTGTAGGACCTAAAACATATCAAGCATTAAAACAATCTATTAGTAAATCAACTGAATCTCCAAATAAATCAACAGATAAAAAAGATCAATATTTTACAGATTTAGATCCTACAAGACAAGGCAAAGGTGAAATTACTTTTGACAAAAATTGGACAGATATAATTGATTCTACAAGACGAGTTGATATATGTAAAGCTCCTGAATTTGCAAATAAATGTGCTAGTTTTGTAAATGCTTTAGATCCTTCAGTTTCTACCTTAGGTGATGCATGGACTGCATATGGTAGAAGTCAAGGAGGTAAAAAAGCAACCTATAATGTTATGACAAAAATGTCACCAAGCCAAACAAAACTATATGATACATATTATGATATGAATTTACCTAATCAACAAAGTGGCGGTGGAGCATATGTACAAAAATTAGGTAAATTAATGGGTAGTATTACAAAAGGTAAGATTCCTCCTAAAAATATTCTTACTCCAGGATCTCATGTTGGAATATATTGGCCTACTAGTAGATATCATCAAAAAGCTTTTATTGATTCTTCAAAAATAAAAAAATATTCTCCATTTAATACTCATGTAGGATTAGTAATAGCAGTTAAAGATGGTGTTCCAATTATATTACATGAAGTTGATGGTCAAGGAAGAGCAGAACCGTATACTAATTTATTTATTTCATGGGTAAAATCAGATATGGGATATTCAAAATTTGTAAAAAGTGCTGATGCATATTTACAAAAGTTTATTAATTGGGCTAATTCTTAACCAATTACATATATTATAGTTCCAATTTTACAAAGATCAATAATTTGATTGTTATATTTTTTATCGGTAGTAAAACAACCTAAACTTCTTCCTATACGTCCATTTCTTTTAAAATATGAATCAGATGCATATTTAGACGAATGAAATCTAATACCTCTTTGATATACATTGTCATTTACATTATCTTCAAGACCATATATATTCATAGCTCTACCAATTACAGAATTTGTATATTCATTACCAGTAATAAATTTTCCTATACAACTCATATTGCTGTTATGTTTATTACTAAACTTAGTAGAAAAATTCCAACCTGAATTTTTACCGTGACCTACTCTACAATTAATTACAACATTACCATCTTGTACAACCCATAATCTCTTTTTTGAAGACGATTGTGAATAATCTATTAATATAACTTCTCCTGATTCTGGAATATGTTGTTTGAGCTCTTTAGGTATCGGCGTATGTTTGATTTTAGACATAACAGGTCTTTCAATAAAATTACTTTGAAATACCATTAATGATTCTATATTATTAAATTTTAATATGCCACACCCAGAAAAGATAATAGTAATACATATAATTAATAATTTTTTCATATCTTATTTTTTTTCTTTATAATAAGAATTATACATGAAAAATCCAACCTTTAACTAAAGTTTTTTACTCATTTCTATTTTTACTTTTTCCCAATATTGTAAAGTACGTTTACGTTTATAACCTTTAGGTCCTCCATTCCAATTTCTTGCTATTTTCTCATCAGAAGAATTTGTATGATGAAAGTCTTTCCAAATATAAAACATTTGAATAGATTTTTTTCTACTCCATCTATCTTTATATTTAAATCGTAGTGTATCCTTTTGTTTCTTTAATATTCTATTAACTTCTCTTACCATTACTGGTCTAATTTGTAAACATCCTATGGATGGAAGTATCAAATGCCTATCACCTATACAACTATCATTTCCTCTACTTTCAACTTGAATTAATGCTTCAATTAGTTTATTATCTTGTATTTCTTTATTTTTAATTTTTATATGATAATTTTCAATTTCAATTGGTATACAAAATTCAGATTTATTTTTTGGAATAGAAGTACTTCCGATTAACAATATAAATAATAATATTATTATTTTATTCATAATATAAGTTTAAGTAAATTTTCTAAGAAAATCTTTTTGTTTGTCTATAGCTTGTTCTAATTCATTGTTTTCAGCTGACTTTTTGATTTTTCTATTTGATCGTATGTTGTTTGTAACGCCATTCCCAGAATCATTCGTTGTCCTACTGTTAGATCCTGTATTTGATATTGTGTTGCTAATAGATCCAGGAAGTCGTTTCCTTGTTTTATCGTCATTTCGTGTTTCAATTGTTGAAACTCCGGCTTTGCCATTATTTGATCTATTTTTTGAAGTCTCGTAGTCGATTGATCCGGCATAGTAGCTTGAATATTCTTTGATTTGAATACCGCAAGGATACGTGTACTTGCCTGTTTTAACCATGTAAGTAATTTTTTCATTTGCTTTTAATATTTTTTTAACAACCCCCCAACCAGACTCTCCTAAAAATTCCCATTTAACAATATCTCCAATATTGAATTGTTGTTTTTTAAATTTTTCTTGTATATATTTAGGTAATTTTTTCTTTTTCATTCTATGATAATTTCTGCGTCTGAAATTTCAATTAAAAACCATAAATATCCATCTTTACGCAATACAACATCATGTTCAATTAGATTTTTCCAGAACTCTATATTTTCATCTGGATTTTCACGAACTAATCTACGAATATTATATCTTTTATTCTGATATTCTATTGTTGGTGGTATATATAATGAGTTGGTAGGTCTCATGTAACTTATTTAATTATTAATCGCTTTGGTGCTCTATCTTTAGCATATGGAATATCAATTGCTAATAATCCTTTTTCCATTTTTGCTCCTGCTTTAGTTAAATCTAATTCTTTAGATATTTTCCAAGCAAAATCAAAAGCTCTTTTAGCGATACCTTTGTGAATAAATTCACGCTTTTCTTCTTTACCTTTGTCATATCGAACTCTTAAAGTTTCTCCTTCTGTTGATATTTCAATATCTGATTTTTCTAAACCTACTGCAGCAATTTCAAATTGTATACCACTATCAGTTGTAAATATATCAACTGGATAATTCATTTTATTTGATGTTACTGGTAAAAATTTAGATGTTTGATCGAAAAAGTTTTTCCAAACTAAATCGAAATCATTGAGTAATAATGTTTCTTTAAAA
>Ga0098042_1000045_pt1 | contig 37861 bp, 28 predicted proteins | sample 9_EtaG_FD_75066 | JGI IMG/M metagenome (GOLD analysis project Ga0098042, IMG submission 75066) | Marine viral communities from the Subarctic Pacific Ocean - 9_ETSP_OMZ_AT15188 metaG | ecosystem: Environmental > Aquatic > Marine > Oceanic | place: Pacific Ocean | collected 2015-01-10
GTTTCTATTATTGCTGCAGTAGGTTCTAAAATAAATGTTCAAGATGTTATATTAGTATTTGTTAATGATGTACTTCAAGTTCCAGGTAAAGGTTATACCTTTACAGGAGGAAGTATAATTACATTTACTGAAGCACCTAAAGTAGGAGATACTTGTAAAGTTATATTCTATAAGGGAAGTGGTGCTATTGACGTAAAACCAAGAAGTGTTATTGAAACAGTTAAAAAGGGTGATGATTTAACAATTAATTTTGATGCATCAATTGGACAAACACCAAATGTGCAAGAAGAGGAAAGAATTGTTACCAGAATTGATTCAACAGATATTGTATCCACCAATCCATACTTTGGACCAGGTAATACTGAAGATGAAACTTTAATACGTCCTGTGAAACTTTGTAGACAAACAGAAGATAGAATTATTAATGATGTTGAAATAGGTAAGGATAGAGAGTTTTATGAACCAAATATACATCCAGCAACTGTAATATTAAAATCAGTTGGTATAGGGTCAACTTCCTTCTTTGTTGATAATATTAGACCATTCTTTAATCCAGTAAATGAAAATGCTAGTGCTAGTGTTAGAGAGAGCGTACAAGACAAAGTAACGATAACATCTCAACAAGACAAGATTGGAACAATTTCATCTGCTACTATATCAAGTGGTTCTGTTACTTCAATTAGCGTAGTAAGTTCAGGTTCTGGATATGTAAGTGTTCCTAATGTTTCTATACAAACACCTACTGGAATAGGATCAACAGCAACAGCAACTGCTGCTATTTCTAATGGTCAAGTAACTTCAATATCGGTAACTTATGGAGGAACAGGATATACATCTGCTCCACAGGTTCTTATCGATCCTCCTACATTAATTACCGAAACAAACACAGTATCTTCCTATAATGGGGACTCTGGAACAGTTGTTGGATTTGGAACTACTGTTTCATCAAATATTGATAAACTAATATTTGATTTCTATATTCCTCAAAACTCTTTCTTAAGAGACTCTGATATTGTAGGTACAGCAACAACATTAAGTGGCATCAGTATTGGTGATTACTTTGTAATCAATAATTCAAATATTGGATTTGCACAAACCTCTATAATCTCTAGAAGTTTAGATAATACTATAGTTGCAACAGGTAAGTCTTTCTTTGATAATGTTTATCAAGTAGATTCTGCATCTATCGTTAGTGTTGCAAATACTCACATAGGAATATCTACTGTTGGAACTGCTTTAACAAGTGTTGTTAGAGTTGAGACTAGAATAAGTGGAATATCTACATTTAACTTCTCGTCATCATCGATATATTTTGATTCTACAAATTATAGCTTTGATAATCAAAATTCTGATATTGGTGGAGGTTCTGATGTATCAATAGGTTACACTGGTCCATTTATCAATAGACCATTCTTAGGCGAATTTAGTTGGGGTAGAATAGATGTCAAGGGAAGAAGTAAAACTAACACATATACATTTGAAGGTCAAAATGGAGTTCTTGGAATTAATACTGGACCTCTAGTAACCAGAACTAATAGATTGAGTTTTAAAAATTATGATGTTTAGTAATCTTCTAAATATTTCAAACTTAAACTATCAATAATGGCTAAAGTAGGGATAAACACGGGGTCAGCACCAAATGCGGGAGATGGTAGCACATTGCTTGCAGGTGCAAATGCAATTAATTCTAACTTTACTGAGGTTTATGATCTTTTAGGTGATGGAACTAATTTACTAGCAGGAATTGTAACTTCTATAGTTGCAGGAAATAATGTAACGATATCTGGTGCTACTGGTGTAGTCACTATTAATGCTAGTGGTGGAGGTGGTGGTGGAAGTATTGCAGGTATTAGCACTACAGGAACATCTTTCTTTAATAATATAAGTGCTGCTGGAGTTGTAACTGCTACTTCATTTAATGGTAATTTAAATGCAAGTAATTTAAATAGCGGCACAGTTCCTGCTGGTAGAATAACTTCTCTTAATGCATCCAAATTAACTGGAACAGCAGCAGCAATTAATGGTACAAATATAACAGGAATTGTAACATCAATAGTAGCAGGAAGTAATGTAACGGTATCTGGTGCTACTGGTGCGGTCACTATTAATGCTAGTGGTGGTGGATCTGGAATAACAGTTCAAGATGAAGGTTCTGCGTTATCAACTTTAGCAACAACACTTAATTTTGTTGGATCTGGTGTTGTAGCATCGGGAACAGGAGCAACAAAAACAATCACCATTGCTGGTGGTGGAGGATCACTACAATCCAGAACTACAAAGAGTGCTACCACTGCTTCTCTTAATGCTGCTGCTTCAGGTGATTTGGATATAACTAATGCATTCAAAGGATATCATTTGCTTAAAATAGCAGTAAATCATCCTGCTTGGGTTAGACTTTATACATCTACTGTTACTAGAGGAAATGATGCTAGTAGAACAGAGGGAACAGATCCTACACCAGGTTCAGGTGTTATTGCAGAAGTTTTAACTACAACTGCAGGGGCAAGCACATTCAATATGTCGCCAGGAGTTTTTGGATGGAGTGATGAAGGAACTCCTAGCACAACTGTTTATGCAAAAGTAACCAACAAGGATTCTTCTGCTCGTGCAATTACAGTAACTCTAACTCTGATACAAGCGGAGGCATAAATGAAAGAGTATATAGTCACTCTTAATAATTTTTCTGATAAAACAACTTTTTGTAATGAAATGACTGCTTCTAGTGGGAGTGGTTCTATTCCTAGTAGGGCATGTACATGTGATTTGATGAGACCTAAAAGTAGAAATACAGTTTTTACTTTATCTGATACTGAAGCAACTGAATTATTAAATGACTCTAGAGTTTTAGCATGTGAAGAAAATGTTGCATTAAATACTAAAGAGTTATGGTCGTCTGCACAAAATGGTGATTGGGATAAAACTCCTGATGGTGCTGCTGATAAAAATTGGGGAATTAAAAGGTGTATTGATGGACAAGCAACTGCATCTTGGGGCAGTAATGGAACATCGCAACAAACAGGTTCATACAATACAACAAGTTCTGGTAAAAATGTAGATGTGATAATTGTTGATAGTCATATCAATTTTGGTCATCCAGAGTTTAAAGCAAATCCAAATGGAAGTGGAAGTAATAGAGCAGTTGAATTTAATTGGTTTCAATATAGTGCTGCTTTAGGTTATAGTGGTAATACTGCAGCAACATATGTTTATACTGGTGGCACTAGTAGTCATGGAACTCATGTTGCAGGTACAGTTGCAGGAAATACTCAAGGTTGGGCAAGAGATGCTAATATTTACAACATGTCATTTGCATCAGATGCTGGTGGTGGTAATGGTATAAGTGGTTTATTTTGGTATAATATTATGTATGAATATATTAGACATTTTCATAATAATAAACCAATAAATGCTGCAACTGGTAGAAGAAATCCAACAATTGTTAATAATAGTTGGAGTTTTGCAGAGTTTAGTGATGAACCAAATTTATCAGCAGTTACTGCTGTAAAATATAGAACTGAATATTCAACAAACCTTAGTGGTCAGACTGATTCGCAAAAGAAAACTACATTACAATCAAAAAGAATTTCCGTTCCAGGCAGTTCCACTATTCCTAATTTTAATAAAATTGTAGCATCTGTTGACGCAGATATAATAGATTGTATGAATGATGGTGTGATTTTTTGTTCTGCTGCTGGAAATGATTATATGCCAACTGATGTTAGTGGTGGTGAAGACTATAATAATAGTGTAACTGTTAGTGGAGTAACATACTATCCAATTAGAGGAGGGACACCAGGTACTACAACTAATATGATAAACGTTGGTGCAACAGCAGCAACAGTATCAGAAACTAAAGCAGTTTTTAGTAATTTTGAAGAAAGAGTTGATGTATATGCACCTGGTCGTAATATTATGTCATCTGTAAAAAATAATTCCTCTGGTTATGGTAATCAGGTAGCAGATTCAAGAGATTCTAATTATTATAATGCGTCTGCTAGTGGTACTAGTATGGCAACACCTCAAGTATGTGGACTTTTAGCATGTGCTGCTGAACAATATCCCAACATGAGGCAAGCAGATGCACTTCAATATTTGATTGAGGGTGCTAAAGCACAAATTGCAACTACTAGTGAGAATCCTCCAACACAAAGTCCTTATACAAGTTTTGGTGATGGTAATAATCGATATGTATCTTATGTGTTTAAAAGACCTCAAAGTGGAACTGCGTTTCCACATGAAAATCATGGAAACAGAGTTTCATCCTCTAATGGTGTAAAATACCCACGGGTAAATAGTCTTGTGACTAAGACTTCATAAACCTTTAATAAATAAATAAAAAGTTCCAAAAATGGCTGCAATCATAACTGATAAGATTAGAATATTAAATGCAAAGAATTTTATTGCTGGTGTAAGTTCATCTGCAAATACATATTATTCTTTCATTGGATTACCTGATCCGACTGCTTTACAATCTGATTGGGACACAAACCCGCCTTCGCCAAAAGATAATTTTAATGAAGAGAATTACTATTGGGATAGTATGATTGCATTGAAGAAAATTAATTCTTCTGATGTAAGGCAAGTTGTTCAAAAAAGAGATTGGACATCAGGTACAACTTACGACATGTATCGTAGTGATTATAGTAGATCAAATACTGCTAAAGTATCAGGTGCAACTAATTTATATTCTGCTGCATATTATGTTCTAAATAGCGATTTTAGAGTTTATGAGTGTTTGCAGAATGGAACTGATCCTGAAAATCCTAATGGTAGACCTTCATTAGATGAACCTACTTTTACTGATTTAGAACCAAAGGCAGCAGGTAATAGTGGGGATGGATATATTTGGAAGTATTTGTATACTATAAAACCAAGTGAAATTATTAAGTTTGAATCAACAGACTTCATACCAGTTCCTATTGATTGGGAAACTGGTGCTGATAATGCTGCGGTTAGAGATAATGCAGTGGATGGTTCTATTAAAATAGTTACAATTACAGGACGTGGAGCTGGTCTTGGAACAGCTGGTGCAGTTTATACTAGAGTTCCAATCAGAGGAGATGGAACAGGAGCAGAATGTACAGTTGTTATGACAAATGACCAAACAGTTGATTCTGTTACTGTATCAAGTCAAGGTTCTGGATATACTTTTGGAAATGTTGATTTGTCAGCAGGTGGAATACCAACAGGAACTGATATACCAACTTTTAATGTTATTATTTCACCTCAAGGGGGACATGGTTCTGATATATACGAGGAATTGGGTGCATTCAATGTTTTACTATATTCTAGAATTGAAAATGACAATGAAAATCCAGATTTTATAACAGGAAATCAGGTTGCAAGAATTGGTGTTGTTGAAAATCCTCAACAATTTGCATCAAATACTTTGTTATCTGCCAATAGGGTTAGTGCAGTTTCAGCATTAAAATTAACTGGTATTGGATACAGTAGTGCGATATTTACCCCAGATGCAACTTTTACACAAACAATTGCTACAGGCACAACTGCAGCAGGTAAAATTGTTAATTATGATCAACTTACTGGAGTATTAAAATTCCAGCAAGATAGAACACTTGCGGGTTTTAATACAGTAGGTGTTGCATTAACAAATCCATTGTATGGATATAATTTAAATCAATTTACTAGTACTCCTTCAGGAACTGGTACATTAACAATTGTTCCATCATCAGGTTCTAATTTAGCGATAGATACTTCGTTTACAGGTATATCTACCGTAATAAATAATAAGACCTATTACCTTGGTCAGTCCTTTACTAATGGTATTGCTAATCCTGAATCTAAAAAGTATTCTGGAAATATAATTTATGTCGATAATCGACCTTCGATTACTAGATCATCAAACCAAAAAGAAGATATCAAAGTTATTTTGCAGTTCTAAAAAATCATGCCACAACAAACGAATTTAAACGTCTCGCCATATTTTGACGACTATTCTGATGATAGTGGTTATCATAAGGTGCTGTTTAAACCTGGTGTTCCAGTACAGGCAAGAGAATTAAACAATTTACAGTCAATTCTACAAAACCAAGTAGAAAAGTTTGGGCAGCATTTTTTTAAAGAAGGTTCAAAAGTAATTCCTGGTAATACTTCATATAACAAAGAATATTATTGTGTTCAATTAAATAATACTTTTCAAGGAGTTCCTGTAGCTGCATATGTTGATCAATTAGTTGGTGTTCAAATTAAAGGTTCTACATCAGGAGTTACTGCAGTTGTTGATAAGATTTTATTAGCAGAAGATTCAGAAAGGAATAATTTAACTCTTTATATCTCTTATATTGGTTCTAATACTGCAAATAATGAAACTTTAACTTTTTCAGATGGCGAAGATTTAACAACAAATGTGACAATCAATTCAGGACTATTGGGAAATAGTTCTATTGCTGCAGGAGCTCCTTTTGCAACAACGATTGATAGCAACGCAGCTGCAACAGGGTCATCATTTAGTATTCAAGAAGGTGTATATTTCGTAAGAGGACAATTTGTAAAGGTAGAAAAAGAAACTTTAATATTAGATCAATATACCAATCTTTCTAATTACAGAGTTGGTTTAGCAGTAAATGAAGAAATAATAAATTCTGATATTGATGAAACTTTAACAGATAACTCTCAAGGATTTAATAATTTTTCAGCACCTGGTGCTGATAGATTTAAAGTAACTTTAAGTTTATTTAAAAAACCACTAGATGATTTAGATGATAATTCTTTTGTAGAAGAGGCAGAAGTTGTTGACGGAGAACTTAAAAATAAAGTAAGGACATCAACTTATCAGCAATTAAATGATGAATTAGCACGTAGAACTTATGATGAGTCGGGAGATTATACCATAAGTCCTTTTAATATTGTTTTAAAAGAATCTTTGAATGATAATCTTGGTAATAGAGGAATATTTAATTCTGGACAAACAACATATAGTGGAACTACTCCATCAGAAAATTTAGCAACTTATAAAGTATCTGCTGGTAAAGCATATATTCGTGGATATGAAGTAGAAACTACCTCGCCAATATTTTTAGATTGCCCTAAAACAAGAACAGTACAAACATTAGAAAATCAATCAATTCAATATAATACTGGTTCAACATTAAAATTAAATAGAACTTTTGGAGCACCTGTAATTGGTATAGGAAATACCTATGTGGTTAGTTTAAGAAATCAAAGAGGTGGAGCAGATCAAACAATAGTTCCAGGTGAAGAAGTTGGATTGGCAAGAGTATATGATTACAGATTGGAATCTGGTTCATATGATAGTATATCTAATTTAAATAAATGGGGTATTTCATTATATGATGTAAGAACTGTAACAAAGATTACTTTAAATCAACCAGTTACTAATTTAACAACACCAACATTTATTAAAGGTGCTAATAGTGGTGCTACAGCATTTTTGAAAGATGCTGTTCAGGTAGGTGCTGGATTAACATTATACGAAACAGAAGGTGAATTTTTAGAAAATGAATCTTTGATATTTAATGGTATTGATAATGGCAGAACTGCTATTGCAATTACAGCACATAGCATTTCAGATGTTAAATCTATATTTGCAACAGATGATGGAATTGTAGGAACAGCAAAAACATTTAATGCAGATGTAGTTCAATCAACCTTTGCAAATATAGGTATAGCAACTATTAGTGCTGCTTCTGGTGGATTGAGCACAGTAACAAGTCCTAACCAATCTTTTCCAGGAACTATTGTAAAAGTTAACGATTTGGTTCAATTTAGTAATCCTTCACAATCAAATGATCCAACTTTTGCTAGGGTAACTATTGTCGGAACAAACACTATTGGCATTTCAAATGTTGCTGATGTTGATGGATTAGTAAATGGCAATTTACCTGTTGCAGATAGAGAAGTAACTGACTTTAAAATATTAACTACTAAATTAGATGCTTCTTCTGATAATACTTTATATACAAAATTACCAAAAGATTATATTTCAAATGTAGATTTGACAAATGCTTCTTTAACAATAAGAAAACCATTTACGGTAAATATAGCAAGCAATCAACTTTCGTCTGTTGTTTCAGCAGGTTCTAGTGAAGTATTTTTACCTTTTGATGAGGAAAGATATTCTTTAGTAAGATCAGATGGAAGCACTGAACCTTTATCAGGAGATCAATTTAGTATTAGTACTGACGGAAAAACACTGCAAATATTTAATTTAGGTGCTAATGATCTCAATGCACAGTTAGTTACCACTTTAACTAAACTAAATCCAAAAGCAAAGGAAAAAATAAGAAATAGAATTAATAGTATCATTGTTGATAAATCCAAAAATCCAGCATCTGGTATTGGATCTACAACATTAAATGATGGTTTAGAATTTGGTAATTTTCCTTTTGGTACAAGAGTTCAAGATGAAGTTATATCATTAAACTTCCCTGATATTATTAATGTTGTTGGTGTATTTGAATCTGCAGATGGTAACAATGCAACAGCACCAAAGATGACTTTGAGTGATATTAGTAGTGCATCTACAACTTCTCAAGAATTTATAGTTGGTGAATATATTACAGGTCAAAGCAGTGGTGCGATAGCTTGTTATGCAGAACGTGTTACTGATTCTCAAATAACATACATATACAAAAATGATTTAACTTTCAATGAAGGAGAAACTGTTGTATTTAATGAATCAAATACTCAAGGTGTAATTACAGAATTAAAATCAGAAAGTTTTGATTTACACTCAAGTTATACTTTTAAAAATGGTCAAGAAAAAACTATTTACGATTACGGAACTATTGAAAGAAACATTGATGCTGATGCACCAAATAAAAAATTAAAAATTTATTTTGAAAATACATTTTACAGTTCTACAGATGATGGTGATATTACAACAATAAATTCATACAATTCCTTTGATTATGCTAGAGAGATACAATCACTTGATGGTATTTCTAATGCGGATATTATTGATATTAGACCAAGAGTTTCCGAATATACAGTAACATCCAATTCAAGATCTCCTTTGGAGTTTTTGGGAAGAACTTTTAATTCAGCAGGACAAACTGCATCTTCTATATTGGCATCAGATGAAAATATAATTACAACATTTTCAAATTATCTTGGTAGAATTGATAGAATTTTCTTAGATAAAGATGGAAAATTCCAAGTTAAATATGGAGAACCTGCAGAAAGACCCGAAGCACCATTAGGTGTTGATAATGCCATAGAACTAGGCACTTCTTCTCTACCTCCATATCTTTTAAATGTTGATGATATTGACATAAAATTTCATGAATATAAAAGATTTAGAATGGTTGACATTAAAAATCTTGAAAGTAGGATTAAAAATTTAGAATATTACACCGCACTAACTCTATTAGAATCAAATACAGCAAACTTATTTGTACCTGATTCTGAAGGAATTAATAGATTTAAATCAGGTTTCTTTGTTGATAACTTTAGTAATTTCTTAAAACAAGAAGATTCATTTGAAATTAAAAATAGTATTGATAGAGTTGCTAAAGAGTTAAGACCAAAACATTACACAAATTCTGTAGATTTAATATTTGGACCTGTTGTTGATACCGATCCTAATACTGATTTTAATTTCAACTCTATAGAAGGGATAAATGTTAGAAAAGATAATGACATTGTAACTTTAGATTATGCTGACGTTGAATATGTTAAACAATCATTTGCAACTAGATCAGAAAGTGTAACACCGTTTATTATCTCCTTCTGGCAAGGAACTGTAGAATTAACTCCATCTACTGATACTTGGCTCAATACTGTTAGATTACAAGCAAGAGTAATAGGTGAAAGAGGTAATTTTGCAGAAACTATGGCAAGAGCATCAAGGCAATTTGGTGTTAATCCACAAACTGGATTTGCTCCAACTGCTTGGGGTTCTTGGCAAACAAGTTGGACTGGAACTGATAATTCAATTACATCAAGACTACTTGAGCGAAATCAATCCACAAGTGGCGAAATGCGAAGTGGTAGAAGAGTTTTTGTTCGAGTTACTTCAAATCAAATACGTCAAACTATTAGAAATACAGAGCAAATAACTAGAGAAACTAGATCAGGTATTAGAACGTTAGTTGTACCAGAATCTTTCACAGAATCTCAAGGTGATAGAGTTGTTAACAGGGAAATCATTCCCTTTATGAGATCTAGAAACATTCAATTTGTTTCTAAACGATTAAAACCAGTTACAAGACTTTATGCATTCTTTGATGGAGAAGAAGTAACTAGATTCTGTATTCCAAAATTACTAGAAATTAGTATGAATTCTGGAACTTTCCAAGTTGGAGAAACTGTTGTTGGAAGTACAATTGCTTCTGGACTTGGTTCTCCTGAATTTGCTAATTTCAAACCAGGAATTAAATTTAGAGTTGCTCAAGCAAACCACAAAGAAGGACAATACAATCTTCCCTCTAAAACATATTCTAGTAGTCCATACAATCAACAACCAATATCACCAACATATACATCTAATTCTACATTATTAAATGTAGATGTATTTTCATTATCAAATGAAGCAAGAGGCGATTTCTTTGGTTATGTAGAATCTGGTATGACTTTAAAAGGAACTACTAGCGGTGCCGAGGCAACAATTACTAATTTGAGATTAATTTCTGATTTGTCTGCTTTCTGTGCAGGAAGTTTCTTCATACCAAATCCAAATGGAGATAATTTCCCAAGATTTGAAACAGGATCTAGTTTATTCAAACTAACTAGTGATAAAGATAATAATCAAGATAGAGCACAAACATCATCTGAAGAAGATTATACTGCTTCAGGAGCTATTCAAACGGTTCAGGAAGAAATTATTTCTGTCAGGAATGCAAGGATTGAACAGCAACAACAAACTCGGAGTAGAGAATCGTCTAGAACAATTGGTTCAGAAGTAATATCTGAAACAATTGCTGGACAGAGAACCAGAGAAAGAACAATTCGATGGGTTGATCCTTTAGCACAATCATTCTTGGTTGCTGATGAAACAGGTATTTTCCTCACAAAATGTGATATCTTCTTTAGAAGTAAAGATGATATGGAGATTCCTGTAACTATTCAATTGAGAGCTATGCAGAATGGTACTCCATCTCAAAAAGTGTTGCCTTTATCTGAAATAGTATTAGATCCATCAGACATCAATATTTCAGGTGATGGTTCGATTGCAACAACAGTACAATTTAAAGCACCTGTATATTGTGAGGCTGGAAAGGAGTATGCAATATGTTTATTGTCAAATTCAACCAAATATCAAGTTTATATTTGCAGAACAGGTGAGGTTGATTTGATATCACAATCTGTTGTTTCTCAGCAACCATATCTAGGATCATTATTTAAATCTCAAAATGCATCAACTTGGGAACCAAGTCAGTGGGAAGATTTGAAATTTACTCTTTATAGAGCAGATTTTATTGAAACTGGAACTGTGGAATTTTATAATCCAGAGTTATCAGAAGGTAATGATCAGATTCCAGTATTATTACCAAATTCTCTAAGTATTGAGTCCAAACAAATTCGTGTTGGTGTAGGTACTACAGTATTTGATAGTGGATTAAAAATTGGTAATACTATCAATCAGATGGGAACTTTAGCATCTGGAAATTTGGTTGGAACTGCAGGAACAGCTGCTGGACCTAATTTAACAATTACTAATGCTGGTATAGGATACACTCCACAATCTGGACAGACAACATATAATGGAGTTAATCTAGTTTCTATTACTGGTAATGGAAGAGGAGCAACTGCATCCATAACAGTTCAAAATGGTTCTATTATTTCATCTGGAGCAACTATTACTAGTGGTGGTTCTGGATATCAAGTTGGTGATGTTGTAGGATTTAATACTCTGGGATCAACAACAGTTGGTAGAGATGCTAGACTCACTATTACATCCATAGGTGCTACATCAGAATTAATTGTTAATCAAGTACAAGGTAACTTTGTTATTGGAGCAGCAAATACTATAACTTATAGTAGTAATGCGGGAATAACCTCAGAAGTTAATTTTGAAAATGGAGGAGATGTTCAAATTTCTTCTATAGTCACTGATACTGATGGTTTACATATCAAAGTAAATCATAAAAATCATGGAATGTACTTTAATGACAATAAAGTTGAGTTATTTAATGTTGAATCAGATATTAAACCAACCAAACTAAGTGCTGCATATGATATAAATTCTACTGGATCAATATCCGTTGACAATGCTTCAGAATTTGGAACATTTGAAAATGTCGGTGTGGGAACAACTAATGTTGGATGTCTTCGTATAGAAGATGAAATTATTGAATATACAAATGTCGATGGTAATCTCATAGGTGGAAATATTATTAGGGATAATAGTAAATCTAAAACTTATCCTATAGGTACTCCTGTTTACAAATATGAATTGTCAGGAGTTAACTTGAAGAGGATTAATAAAGTTCATGAATTATCTGATACAACCAAGAAGAGTCCAATAACATTTGATTATTATTGTATTAAATTAGATATGTCTGAAACATATAATGGACAAAATGATGCCAGAAATAATGATGTTGGATTCCCACAATTGTTCATTGGAGAAACAAAATCAACTGGTGGATCTAATATAAGGGCAACTCAAAACATGCCTTTTGAGGTTATAACACCATTAATTCATAATATGACTATTAGTGGAACTTCTTTATCTACAGAAGTTAGAACTATCACAGGTAAGAGTTTAAGTGGAAATGAAATTCCATATATTGATGCAGGATTTGAGTCAGTTACTTTAAATCAAATAAATTATCTAGAATCTTCTAGAATAGTAGCTTCAAAAATTAATGAAGATGCTAAATTGAGTAACATTCCTGGTAATAAATCTCTAAATATGAGATTAACTTTAGGAACTACTGATAGCAGAATTAGTCCTGTAGTTGATGGGCAAAGATCTAGCATAATTTTAACTTCAAACAGAATTAATAATGTAATTTCTGATTATAAAATTAGTCCAGAAGTTAGAAGTTTTGTAGATGACCCAACTGGTTGTCAATATATTTCTAAAGAAATTGATTTGGAAAATCCAGCAACATCCATCAAAATAATACTCGATGGTCATGTTAATACAGATGCAGAAATAAGAGCTTTCTATGCTATTAGTGACTCAAATGATTTTGAACCTATATTTACAGCATTTCCTGGATATAAAAATTTAAATGCTAATGGTCAAATTATTTCTAATAAAAATAGCGATGGATTATCTGATTCATTAGTTCTTAAGAGCAACTCTATAGGATATGATAATTTTAATGATTATAAAGAGTATACTTTTACTTCTGATAATCTACCATCATTCAAATCTTATAGAATTAAACTTATATTAACATCAACTAATCAATGTCACGCTCCTAGAGTTAGAAATCTAAGAGTACTTGCACTTGCTTAAAATGAATTACGAACGTGTGAAAGATCATAGTGATTTGGTAAGAGATCCTGAAACGGGATCTATAATTAATGTAAATAGTTTAGATTATGAAAAATATGTAGCAAGACGTAAAATTAAAAATGAAAAAAAAGTGAAAACTATGAACATGGAAGAAGATCTTGCTAGATTAAAAGATGAAATGAATGAAATCAAATCCTTACTTAAAGAGTTAGTAAATGGCAACTAAAAAAATTACATTTGATCCCACTGCGGGTGTTCCTGTATCATCTAATTTAACCATTTACGGTGGTTCAAATTTTGATGCTACATTTACTGTAGTGGATACTGGTAATACTGCGTATGGATTTACTACTGCATGGTCTGCATCTGCACAGTTGCAAAAAAGTGCAGGTGTTGCTGCAACAACTGTTCCTACAGCAACCTTTACGGCAGGAATAGATACGGGTAAAATTACACTAGCACTTTCCGCTACTAATACTCAACCCATACCAGAGGGTAGATATTTGTATAATGTTTTGATAAGTTCTGGTATAGGACAAACTGTTTTCAATATTATAAATGGAAACATTCAAGTTTTTAGTGGCATTTCTTCCACACCATAAATATATTGAAGGAGTACTAGTCTAAATGGCACAACCATCAAGCAGACAAGAATTTATAGATTATTGCAAAAGGCAATTAGGTGCTCCAGTGCTGGAGATTAATGTTGCAGATGAGCAAGTAGAAGACATCGTTGATGATGCTATTCAATTTTTTAATGAGAGACATTTTGATGGTGTTACTCAAACTTACCTAAAATATCAATTAACTCAGGATGATATTGATAGAGGACAAGCATCTATTGAAGAAGGGTCTGATAATAGACTTGGTATAACAACTTCAACTGCTACTGCTACCATTCCTGGTATGGGTACAACGACATTTAATTTTTATGAGAATACTAATTATCTTCAAGTTCCCCCAGAAGTTATTGGAGTAACAAAAATATTTCATTTTGATGGTTCTAACACTGTTACTAATAACATGTTCAGTGTTAAATATCAGTTATTTTTAAATGATATTAGTTTTTTCTATGGTGGTGGACAAGAAATATTATCATATGCGATGGTAAAAAGATATCTTGAGGATATAGATTTCTTACTTACTACTGAAAAACAAATAAGGTTTAATCAGAGACAAGATAGATTATATTTGGATATTGATTGGGGAAGTGTAAGTGTGGGTGATTTTATAATTCTAGATTGTTTTAGATTATTAGATCCTAATGATTATGCTAAAGTATGGAATGATTCCTTTCTTAAACCATATACAACTGCTCTTCTTAAAAGACAATGGGGACAAAATTTAATGAAGTTTCAAGGTGTTAAATTACCTGGCGGAGTTGAATTAAATGGAAGACAAATATATGATGATGCAGAGAAAGATTTAGATAGAATAAGAGAGAGAATGTCCAACACTTACGAAATTCCACCACTCGATTTTATAGGTTAAGCACATGGTACTTAATCCATATTTTCAACAAGGTGCTCGTTCAGAGCAAAATCTAGTTCAAGATTTAATCAACGAACAGTTGAGGATGTATGGTATCGAGGTTCATTATCTTCCTAGAAAATATGTAACTGAAAATAAAGTAATTAGAGAAGTAGTTTCATCTAAATTTGATGATGCATATCCTATTGAAGCATATGTTGATACCTTTGATGGATATGGAAACGATCCTGTTTTGATGTCTAAGTTTGGTATACAGCAAACCAACGAGATAACAATATCAATTTCTAGAGAAAGATTTGAGAATTACATCTCTCCTTTGATGAAGAATGAGGCAGATGTAAAACTAACAACCAGACCAAAAGAAGGAGATTTAATATATTTCCCACTGGGTGATAGATTGTTTGAAATTAAATTTGTAGAATTTGAAAAACCATTCTATCAACTACAAAAGAATTACATATATGAATTAAGATGTGAACTCTTCCGTTACGAAGATGAAATCATCGATACAGGTGTTGATGAGATTGATAATGAATTAGTTGGAGATAATTTGGATGGAGATACTGAAGATGGTATCCCAACGATACTCGGTCCTACTCAAACATTTACATTGGTAGGTGTTGGTATAACAGCAGCCGCAGAGACCAGTATAATCGCTTCTGGTGCTATTAGATTTGTTGATATAACCAATAGAGGTGGTGGATATATTAATAGTCCCACAGTTGGATTTTCATCAGCACCAAGTGGTGGAGTTACTGGTATTGCAACTGTTAGAATGATAGGTGGTATTGTTGCATGTAATAAGAATGTCAATGCAAAAGCAAGATCAGTTCAAAATATAGACTTGGTAAATCCAGGTTCTGGATATACTGTTGCACCTCTTGTTCAAGTAAGCGGTGGAGGCGGCACAGGTGCTGCTGGAACAGCATATATTGGTAATGGCACTGTTGGAGTCGTTACACTTACTGCAGCAGGTTCTGGGTTCACTACAGCACCAACTGTAGTATTCTCTGGTCCAGCAGGAGTTGGCACAACCGCAACTGCTGTCGCAATCATAAGTGCAGGTGGAACAATTACATCAATTAACATTACTAATGCTGGTGCAGGATATACAACTATACCAAGTATAGCAATATCTGATCCATCAATGGATTCTACAGGTGATTACATATTCAATGAACAGGTTAAAGGAGATACGAGTGATGCAACTGGTAGAGTTAGATCTTGGAACTCTTCTACAAATATATTAGAAGTTGCTTCTATTAATGGCACTTTCGCTTTAGGTGAGAAGATAATTGGACAAACATCTCTTGCATCTCATGCATTGAGGGTTGTAGATGAGGAACCAACTGATGACGGATATGCAGATAATTTTAATATAGAAACAGAAGCAGATAAGATTTTAGACTTTACTGAACAGAACCCATTCGGTATTCCCTAAATAATACGTCAGGTCTATAACAATGTTTGAATATTTTTATAACGAAATTCTAAGGAGGACAATCATTGCGTTTGGTACGTTGTTTAATGGAATTTCTGTTAAACAAACCAATTCGACAATCAGAGTTCCGTTAGCTTATGGACCAACTCAAAAGTTCTTAGCAAGATTAGAGCAAACTCCAGATCTTAATAAGAGCACGGCAATAACTTTGCCAAGAATGTCCTTTGAGTTTACTGGTTTAACTTACGATCCTTCAAGAAAAGTAACCACAACTCAAACATTTACAGTTAAGAATCCAACTGATGGAAAGGATTCTAGAAAAGCATTTATGCCTGTTCCTTATAATATGCAATTTGAACTTGCAATCATGTGTAAGTTAAATGATGATGCATTACAAATTACAGAACAAATACTTCCATATTTTCAACCAGCATATAATCTTACTGTAGAGTTAGTAGAATCTATAAAGGAGAAAAGAGATATTCCTGTTATCTTGGAAAATGTAACTATGCAGGATGACTATGAAGGTGATTTTGAATCTAGAAGAGTGTTGCTTTATACTTTAAGATTTACTGCTAAGACATATCTTTTTGGTCCTGTTTCAGATGCTACCAAGGATATTATCAAGAAATCTACTGTTACATACATCTCAGGCGATTCTAAGAGTGTTGCGAGAGATGTTTCGTATACAGTTACACCTAGAGCAATTAAGAATTACACTGGTGTAGTTCTTACAAATTTATCAGAAAATATTGGACTTAGTGATACCGTATTCCCATTAGATGATGCTTCTAAAATTCCAGCAATACCTTCATCAGGAAAATTATTCTTAGAATTAGGTGGAGAAGAGATACAAGTCGTATCCAAAGACTCAGACAGTATTACAGTTAAGAGAGGTCAAGACGGAACCACTGCAATATCTCATCTCAAAGGTGCTGAAGTTAAATCAATAACATCTGCTGACAATGTTCTCATTGAAGAGGGTGATGACTTTGGATTTGATGGTTCTATGGAGGGTTTTCTCTAAGTTATCATGACTAAAGAATTTAACAAACTTGATAAGACATTCAACATCACTCCAGAAGTGGTGGAGGAAGAAACTGTTGAAAAGATAGAAAAAGTAAAACCTCCTAGACTAACTCAAGATGATATTACTAAAGATTATGAGTATACAAGAGGTAATCTTTATAGTATAATAGAAAAAGGGCAGGAAGCAATTAATGGCATTCTTGAACTTGCACAAGACAGTGAAATGCCTAGAGCATATGAAGTTGCTGGTCAACTCATAAAAAGTGTCTCTGATGCTACTGATAAATTAATGGACCTTCAGAAAAAATTGAAGGATGTTAATGAAGAAAAACAAGTCAAAGGACCATCTACCGTCAACAATGCTTTATTTGTAGGATCTACTGCTGATCTAGCAAAGTTGATTAAGGGAGAAGGGTCTAAAAAAGACTGAATAAATATATTTGTAGATGGAGTAGAAATACGTGCCACTTAAAAAGCCATCAGAATTTTACGAAAAGAATCCTAATTCCTCTTTTGATGATGTAAAGGAAGAGTTGAAGAATGCTAAACCTGAAAAGGTAGAGAAAATTTCTGAAGCCTTTAATTCTTTTAAAACAAATTTAAATAATTTACAAGCACTATCTGACTTTACAGAGACATTTGATAGTTTCAAATCTAACGTAACAAAGATAGAATCTTTAGCATCTGGTGTAGATGAGATAAAAGAATCGTTAAAAGATTTAATCGATAAAAAAGATTTAGATGATGCCATGATGGCTCATCTTCTGTTTGTAGAAGAGTCTATAAGAAATGTACAGGATAAAGTAAAATCAATTAATTCAAATACTTTATTAGAAGTAAAAGATGATTTTGATGGTCTATCTGAAAAAGTAAGTCAGTTCTTAGGTGAGGAAGTTCCTGCATATAAGAAGTTAATTGTAGAGTCAGAAACAAGAGTTGATGGTAGATTTGGAGAGTTCAAAAAGGATGTAACATCAGCATTTGAAAATCTAGGAACAGATATACAGACAGAAGTTTCAAGTATTGAAGATAATTTAAAAGGAATAAATGAAGAAAATCTTTCTTCTATTAGAGAAGATGTTAAGGGTATTGGTAATAAAGTAAAAACATTATTAGAGGAAGAGTTACCAGGATATAAAAAGTTTTTTGCAGAAACAGAATTACAAACTGAAGATAGACTTACTGAAAATCAGGAATTAGTAGATAGTAAATTAAAAGAAGTTGCAGAAAGTTATAAAGAAGACATTAAAGAGATAAAGAAAGATGTTAAACAACACAGAAAATCTCTAACAGAATCTAAGATAAAAACTGAACAAGGTATAAACAAACTCTTTAAAGATTTAGCAAATGATATCTTAACACTGGATGAAAAGATATCTGTTCTTGATACGGGTGTAACTGCTGTTCATGAAAGAGTAGAAGGAAAAGAAACTGAGGTAGATTCTGTATTGTCTGATAGGATAATTAGAATTGAGAATTTAGTAAAAGAGTCTAAGTCTTTATCCGATACTCTTAAAAGAGATTTCAAAAATAGAGACATATCAAGCGATAGAAAATTAGAAGAATATTCTCAAACCCTAACATCTTTTGCTAATAAGATTTCTATATTAGAAACTAGTCTTTCAGATAATATATGCGAATTACAAGAAAATTTAGATACAAGTACATCTAAGTATCATAAAGATTTAAGAGAAGATGTAGATGATTTTGAAAAAGATTTCACTACAAAATTAAAAGATATACAAATCAATTTTGCTGTAAATGAAAAGCATATTGAAGGTATAAGAAAAGAATTTGAAAATGTTGTAGAAAAATTACAAGTAGATGAGATAGAGCAGAAGAGTAAGGACTTAACAACTAAAGTAAAACATTTAGAAGAAGTTTTAGAGAAGTTTGATCAAAAAGAAATTTTATCAGAAGGGTTATTAAATATTCCTCCTGATGAAAAAACATCAGATCCTCTAACTCCATTAGATAAAAGATATGTAACTCTAGATCAGTTATCAGAGCATTACAGACTTTTTGTTAATAGAGTTCAGCAGCAACTAGCAACCTTTGGTGGCGGTGGTGCAGTTCGTATTGATCAACTTGATGATGTTGATGTTGGTGCTGGTATCAAAACTGAAGGGTTTGTCTTATCATGGGATAACGATCTTAAAATATTTACTCCTTCTGCAGGAGGAGCTGCTGGTGCTGGTGGGACATGGGCATCTAGTTCTACAGGTATTCATACAACAAGAAATGTTGGTATTAATACTACAGCAGCAAAGGCAAATAAGGCATTATACGTTCAGGGTGATGCAAGAGTTACTGGTAACTTAGATATTGCAGGAGACCTTGTATATGATGAAACAAATGCTCGTAACTGGAACGTATCTGGTGTGGCAACTGCTGCAAAGATGCATGTTGGTGGAGGAACCACATTTCCAGAAGAATTAGTAGTTACTGGTAATACTAGGATTGTTGGAATACTAACTATCGGTACTTCATCTATTGTTATCGATGGTGAAAATGAAGAGATTTCTATTGGTAACACAATCGATGGTGCAGAAAAGGTTACTATTACTAATTCTGCAGTTACTATTGGTACTGGTGTAACAATTAGTGCCACTGCATCTGGTATTAACTCTGCACCTAATGTTCTTTATGTTGCAAAAGATGGTGTAGATACAAATAACGGAACATCAATCGACAATGCTAAACTAACAATTAAAGCTGCAGTTGGTATTGCTCATTCAGGAACAACAATTAAAGTTCTTTCAGGTAGATATGAAGAAGCAAACCCAATTGAAGTTCCTGCTTTTGTTTCTATTGTAGGTGATGATCAAAGAGCTGTGACTGTTGTACCAAGCAATACTACAAGTGATATATTCCATGTAAGGAAAGCATCTAAATTAGCAAACATGACTTTCACAGGTCATTTAGCACCCTCTGCAGCAGTAGCATTTCCAACCACTGAGATAGCAGAAAACGTTGGTGGTGGTAAATGGAAAGGTCCATACATTCAGAACTGCACAAGTGATACAACTACGGGAACAGGTTTGTATGTTGATGGAGACCAAGCAAGACTATTGGCATCCATAAACGTAGACTCATACACACAATATAACCAAGGCGGTGTGGGTGTTGCGATTACTAATAGTGGTTTTGCTCAGTTAGTTTCATTATTCACTATCTGTACTAATGAAGCAGTTACCTGCGATAAAGGTGGTCAAGCAGATATTGCTAATAGTAATTGTAGTTTTGGTAGTTTTGGATTGGTTTCTAGAGGTGTAAGTGATTTACAATACACTGGAGTTACAACAGCAACTGCTGCTGTTTCACAACCGCAAATATCAGTTAATGTAAGTACACCTACATTAAATGTAAGCAATTTTGTTTATGACAATACATCAGGTATTGCAACTGTAACCACAAGTGCTGCTCATGGATTTCAAGTAGGCATGGGAGTTACTCTTGCTAACATTTTGTTATCCTGCCCATTTGGACAAAAAACATATCCAGAGAAAGCACCTTTTGTATTTGATGTTGATTCTACTCCATCAACCACATCATTTATAGTTAATATTGGTATATCTACATTAGCTCATACCTATGTTTCAGGAGGAACCGCTAAGATTGACGTAGATCGCCCCTATGACGGTCAATTAGTCTTCTTTGATAGATTGTATAAGGCAGTTAATTCTGTCGCTGTAGGGTCAGGAGGAACTGGTTACACAGCAACACCAAGTGTAACGATAAATGATCCAACAGGACCAAATGGTGAAACTGCAACAGCATTTGCTACACTAGAAAACGGTAGCGTTGCTTCTGTTACTATTATTAGTAGTGGGTCTCAATATGAAACCACTCCATCAGTTACTATTTCTGCTCCCGAAGAAGGTAGCAATACAGCAACTGCTACAGCAACTATGGAAGAGCTATACTATACAATAAATAGTTCCACTCCAGTTACTGCTGGAATTACAACACTAACACTTGCGACTAATTTATTGAATAGTGTTGGAGTTGGTTCTACAGCATTCTTCTCACAGGGAAGTAGAATTGTTGCTAGTTCTCATACATTCGAGTATGTTGGTGCAGGTAATCAAATTGTTACTGCTACACCAAAACGTGGTGGTGTTACCAATCAAGAGAATGAAGTTGTCACCTTAGATGGTGGTAAAGTTCTCTATACCAGCACAGACCAGGCAGGTAACTTTAGAATTGGTGATGATTTACAAATCAACCAAGAAACTGGTACAATTAGTGGAAGATCCTTTAGTAAGAGTTTGTTCTCTGAAATGACTCCCTTTATCCTAGCATTAAGTTAATATGGCACTAGCACTCAATAGATTTAAAACAGTAACTCTAGAACTCACTACTTCTAGTCAAACAGTATATACTGCACCTACAGGATACACTGGGATTATTTTGTATGCACATGTAACCAACTATGCTGCTGCAGATACAACCATTACAATGTCTCATAAGAGAAGTAGCACAACTACACAAATTATAAATGCTGCTAATGTTCCAGTGAACGATGCTTATATTCCTTTGGATGGTAAATTAGTATTAGAAACCAGTGATTCTATCATTGCACAAGCAGGTGCAAATACTAGATTAAAAGTTTTACTCTCTGTATTGGAGACTGCAAATGCCTAGACTACTAAGTCAAATTAATGGTTCTGGTCAAGTTGGTATTGCCAGCGATAGTATTAGTCTTGGCAATATGAAAGAACTTAACTTCGAGAGCAATAGAGTTAAGTTAAGTGCTGCTGGTATTGCAACCGTGACATCAGATCCACTTACTCTTGTGGGATTATGAAGAAGTTTGGGGATTTTTTAAAAGAACAACCAACTAATCATGGTGGTAATCCTCAAGCATATAGTAATGCTGCTGCATCTGCAGGACCAGTAGCAGGAGTTGACTTAAAACTTTTTAAAGGCGATAATGATTTATTGTCACAAGATTATCAAACACCAGGCGAAGATGGATTAGCAAAATATAGATTTGCAAGTATCTACCCCGTAGAGAAGTTAAGTTTATCTCAAATAGATAGTATGGTAAAAGCATCTGACGAATTCACTAATCTCATGGATAAAAATACACAAGATCATGTGAAAAAAAGTTTTGCTAGTTTCATGGAGGAAACTAAACCTAAGAGTTGTCCTTCAGGTCAATATTATTGCTATACTGATAAAAAATGTAAGAAGATACCCAAAGGGTATTATGCAGGACGTGGTGGATATTTAAGACCAGACCCCAACAATGATGGAGACGAAAATGGAAAAAACGGAAACGGTTCTAATGGGCATTCTAATGGCAACGGTTCTGGGAACGGTGGCAATGGTAACGGTGGAGGTGGTAACGGTTCTGGGGGAAATGGAGGCGGTGGAAACGGTGGTGGAGGTGGTGGAAACGGAGGATAAATAAATTAACCTTATTATGTGAAGCATGGCACAACAAGCAATCAAATTTACAATCAAACAAGACGGCACTGTACTGGAAGAAGTTAGTGGTGTTGTTGGTAATGACTGTATGAAAATCACAGAGTCTATAGAAAAAAGTCTTGGAACCTCTGTCTACATAGAACCCAAACCAGAATTTTACCAAACCAACACTACAGAAAATGTCACACTTCAGCACAATCAAAACTAAATTAAAAGATCGTGATGCTTTATTAAAGGCATTACTTGTTATAGGACTTCCTGTAGATGTCAATAGGGAATTGGAAAATCCTGTTGGGCATGAACATGCCAAAGTGCATTGCGATATTACATTGGGAAGCGACATTGGATTTCGTTGGAATAGAAATACTGAGACTTATGAATTAGTAACCGATATACAAACTTGGAATCACTCAATTCCACCGAAAAGAATGATTGATAAAATATCACAAGAGTATGCGGCAGAAATAATTACTAGAGAATCTAAGAAAAAAGGATTTGAAGTAGAAAGAAAGGTTAATAATTTGGAAAACGAAGTAGAAATATTTGCAACACGTTGGGTTTAATAAATACTGAAAGGAGACCTGTGTTCTATTGAAATGAGTATAATAGTTAATCTTCCTCTGAATATAGAAGTTCCCGATACTCAAACTAAATTTGAGTTGGGTTTAATGTTTAGAGAGAGTTTAGAAGAAGATAGTGGAATGCTATTTGTATTTGATGAAATTGATGAAAGACATTTTCATATGAAGGAAACTAAAATTCCTTTAGATATAGCTTTCATTAAAGAAGACGGTATTATTGAAAGTATAAAGGAATTAATACCTTATAGTCTTAAACCAGTGTCTTCTGAAGGAGAAGTACTATATGCACTAGAGGTAAATAGAGGATGGTTCTTTGAGAATAATGTTAATGTTGGTGATAAAGTAATAGAAGAAGATTCGATAAAAGTAGAAGATGCAAATGGAAATCTTGCTTTTGAAGTGGTTGATTTAATTAAACCAGAGGCAATGGTTTCACCAAAAAATTCTGTTGAATGGGAAGACTTAGGAGAAGCAACTAAACTTCCAATCAAAAGAAACGGACAGGTGGTTAGCACTTACCTGAGATGGAGAGGAAAGAACTACATGTTACAGATGTTCTTCCCTCAATTAAAAAAACCATCAAGGCAAGAAGTTATAACACAAATCCAAAAAGTTTATCCTGGTTCTAAACTTTGGAACTATGATATATCTGACTATGACCCTGCGGAACCTTTAATACAGGTAGCAGAGGAAGATGATTTTAGTCAGGCAAAAAGTGAGATGAAGAAAACTAAATCAGCAAGAGAGCAAAGATTTAAGTCTTTACATAAAAAAACTGATGATGGTGGTAATGTTGATGTTAACGAAGAATCAAATCCACGTATTCCAAGAAAGAAGGGACAACCTGCCAATTCTAAAAAACACTCTGATCTATATACAGATGAGAATCCAAAAGGAACTATTCATGGTCTTGGATTTAAAGATGTTGCAACCGCTAAAGCATCTGTATCTAAGATTCGCAATTCATCAAGATCTCATGCTCACAAAATACAGGCAGCAGTTGCTATGGAACAACGAGCAAGAGAAATGGGTAAGACTTCGGAAGCAGCAGTTTACAGAAAGTTCATCAACACCATGAAGAACAAAACTAAAGAAATGAACGAAGGTTCCTTACATAAATGGTTTAAAGGTTCTAAGTCTAAAGACGGAAAACCTGGTTGGGTTAATGTCAAAACAGGAGGAACCTGTGCAAGTGATGAACCAGGTGAAGGAACACCAAAGTGTGTTTCATCTTCTAAACGTGCCAGCATGTCAAAATCAGAAAGAGATTCTGCATCAAGAAGAAAGAAAGCAGCAGACCCTAATCAACAATCTAAAACTGGTGCTGCAAAACCAACTTACGTTTCTACGGACAAGAAAAAAATGAAAGAAGAATTATCTGTTGAAGGAAAAGGTTATCAACCAGAGATAGAACATAGTAAAATGGGTGATGCTAAAAAGAAAGCAGATAAGAAAAGAGAATCAAAATTACCCCCACATTTACAAGGAGACGCTATTGGTAAAATGAGAAAAGCATTTTCACAAGAAGGATACAGAGTTCTTGCCAAGGGTGATGATGGCAAACGTGCTCAGTTCTCATATAAAGATGAGAAAGATGCTAAGAAATTTGCATCTACCTTCAAAAAAGCAACTGTTACTAAAGAAGCAAAGGAAGAACAAGGACGTTCTGATTACGGTAAGGCATCAGTAAGAAACAAACGAAAGTTTGGTAAGGAGGGAGAACCTGCTTTGTTTGATACTAATAGTGAAAGAGGTAAGATGATTGATCAAAGAAGAGCAGAGCATAAAGCAAAGCGTGGTGTTAAAGAAGAAGTAGTAGCAGAAGCAGATAAGAAAGGTAAGGGTAGTGGTACAAAAGATGCTTGCTATCATAAGGTCAAGTCACGTTATTCTGTATGGCCTAGTGCGTATGCATCAGGTGCATTGGTTAAGTGCCGTAAAGTAGGTGCTGCTAACTGGGGTAATAGCACTAAGAAAGAAGAGTTTGAAGGTATGCTTACTTTCCAACAATTCCAAGAAAAGTGTTGGGCTGGTTATGAGAAGAAAGGTATGAAGACAATGTTTGGTAAGAGATATCCAAACTGCGTAAAGAAAACTAGAAAGGAAGAGGTTGAACAGGTTACTGAAAAACATGATACTCCAAAGAATGTAAAGGGTATTGCTAAAGAGTTAGATAAAGCAGTTGAGATGCACAAGAGTCAAGCAAAACGATTGAGGAAGGCAGGTGTTAGTGAGGCTGCTGCTTGGACAAAAAAGGAAGGTAAGAATAAGTCTGGTGGATTAAATGAAAAAGGTCGTAAGTCCTATGAAAGAGATAATCCTGGTTCTGACTTAAAAGCACCAAGCAAGAAGGTTGGTAATCCTAGAAGAAAATCATTCTGTGCTAGAATGAAAGGTATGAAGAGAAAGTTGACTAGTGCAAAAACAGCAAACGATCCAAACAGCAGAATAAATAAATCCTTGAGAGCTTGGAATTGTTAACATGCCATCCACATATGATGATGTATACCTTGGTAATCCGCTTCTAAAAAAAGCAAATGTTCAACAAGAATTTACGAAAGAGCAAATTCTTGAGTTCATGGCATGTAAGAATGATCCAGTATACTTTGCAAAACAACACGTAAAAATTGTTAGTTTGGATGAAGGTCTAGTTGGTTTTAAACCATATGACTTTCAAGAAAAATTAATAAGAAATTTTCATGAAAACAGATTTAATATCTGTAAGATGCCTCGACAGACTGGTAAATCCACCACGTCTGTATCGTATCTGTTGCATTATGCTGTTTTTAATGATAATGTTAATATCGGTATTCTTGCTAACAAAGCAGCAACTGCCAGAGACTTGTTGGGTAGACTACAAACTGCCTATGAGAATCTTCCTAAATGGATGCAGCAAGGTATCATAGCATGGAATAAAGGTTCACTGGAGTTAGAAAATGGTTCCAAAATCCTGGCTGCTTCGACTAGTGCCTCAGCTGTTCGAGGAATGTCTTTCAATATCTTGTTCTTGGATGAGTTTGCATTCGTTCCAAATCATATTGCTGACTCGTTTTTTGCCTCTGTTTATCCTACTATTACTAGTGGTAAAAGTACGAAAGTCATAATGGTTTCTACCCCTCACGGGATGAACCACTTTTATAGGTATTGGCATGATGCAGAAAGAGGTAAGAATGAATATGTACCAACTGATGTTCACTGGTCAGAAGTTCCTGGTAGAGATGAAGTTTGGAAAGAACAAACTATTTCTAACACATCTGAACAGCAATTTAAAATTGAGTTTGAATGCGAGTTCTTAGGTTCTGTTGATACGTTAATTGCTCCTAGTAAATTGAGGAGCATGGTATATCAGCAACCAGAAACACAAAGTGGTGGTTTAGATGTATATGTACAACCCCAGAAAAAACACGATTATGTAATAGCAGTTGATGTTGCAAGAGGAGTTGGAAAAGATTTCTCTGCATTTGTAGTTGTTGATATTACAGAGTTTCCTCATGCAGTGGTAGCAAAGTATAGAAACAATGATATCAAACCAATGCTATTTCCCACTATTATTCAGGAGGTAGGAAAAAGTTATAATGATGCATTTGTTTTATGTGAAGTAAATGATGTAGGAGATCAAGTAGCATCCATCCTAAACTTTGATTTAGAATATAAAAATCTTCTTATGTGTTCCATGAGAGGTAGAGCAGGGCAAGTTGTAGGTCAAGGATTTTCTGGTAGAAAAACTCAATTAGGAGTTAAGATGTCCAAAACTGTGAAGAAGGTGGGTGCTCTTAACTTGAAAACTTTGATAGAAGAAAATAAACTTCTTTCTTGTGATTATGATATCATGAGTGAATTAACCACTTTCATTCAAAAAAATAATTCTTTTGAGGCAGAAGAAGGATGTCATGATGATCTTGCGATGTGCCTTGTAATATATGCATGGTTAGTTGCTCAAGATTATTTTAAAGAACTTACCGACCAAGATGTAAGAAAAAGATTATATGATGAACAGAAAAATCAAATAGAACAAGATATGGCACCATTTGGATTTATGGATGATGGAATGGGTGAAGATAGTTTCGTAGATTCAGAGGGAGATAGGTGGCATACTGATGAGTATGGGGAACAATCATACATGTGGGAATACCTCTCATAGATGTTCATGCATCGTTTCCCCAATGAAAAAGAAGATTTGAATAAATATTTTTTAGATTAACTGAGAAATTCGGAGAAAAAAAACATGGCGACTCCTCAATTATCTCCTGGTGTTTTAGTCAGGGAGGTTGACTTAACTGTAGGGAGAGCTGATAATGTATTAGATAACATCGGTGCTATAGCTGGACCTTTCGCTATTGGACCTGTGAATGAAGCAACAGACATCACCACAGAACAAGACCTCATAAGCGTATTTGGTGAACCAAAAGATACTGATGCACAGTATGAATACTGGATGACAGCATCATCTTATCTTTCTTATGGAGGAGTTCTAAAGATTGTAAGAGCAGCAGGAAGCACATTATCAAATGCTAACGCAGGTGTTGGTATAGCATCTGCCGCTTTAACTGGTGCAGATAGAATTGACAACTATGATGATTATCTCAATAATCACACAGAGGCAACAAACTTTAATTATGCTGCAAAAAACCCTGGTTCTTGGGCAAACAACTTAAAGGTTTGTTTCATTGATGATGCTGCTGATCAGACACTAACACTGGATGGAATTAGTGGTACAGCTGCAGTGGGTATGGCAGTTACATCAACATTGACAAATGTAGAAGTACCTGGTGCAGGAACTACAAGTAATTTCAACGGATTTCTAAAATCAATCATTACTAGTGTTGATATCCCTAATAAGAAAGTTGATGTTAAAATTGTTTCACGGGTTGATACCAGTGGAACAGAAACAAAGATAGATTATCAAGAGGGTGCGGCATATGCTTCTTTCCCTGCTACATCTTCAGTTGAGGTCATACAGAATAATGGAACAAAATTAGGTTCTACTCAAACAGTCCAATCTCAAGTTGATTGGTATGATCAGCAAACTCTTGGATTAACTAATTCAACAGTATTCTGGAAATCAATCGCACCAAAACCAGTAACTAATAAGTATGCAATAGATAGATCTGGTAAAAATGACGGATTGCATGTTGTAGTTGTTGATGATTTAGGATCAGTAACAGGTATTCAGGGTCAACTTCTTGAAAAGCATTTAAATCTATCAAAGGCAATAGATGCAGTATCTGATGTAAACTCACCTCAAAAAATCTGGTATGAGCAATTCATTGCAGATTTCTCAGAGAATGTTTATGCAGGTGGCAACCCATCTTCTGCTGCTGATTCTCACTTTGGCACAACACCTCTTCCTACTGGATTTATAGCAGGAACAGGAGCAGGTGCATTTGGAAAGAATACAATTGCACAAGGTTTATGGGGACAAAATGCACAGGGTGTGACATTCAGTGCTATTGGTAATGTAACTTATACATTAATGAATGGACAGGATTATTCATCCACTGGTGGAATGAAGGCAGAATTAGCAGACCTTATCACAGCATATGATAAGTTCTCAAATAAAGATGAAATAGAAGTAGATTACATCATTGGTGGTCCTGGTTGTGCAACTAAAGCAGAATCTCAAGCAAAGGCAAATTATATAATCTCAAAAGCAAATGCTAGAAAAGATTGTATCGCTACAGTTGGACCTCATAGAGCAGATGTTGTTGGTATTACTAATGATGATACACAAACAACAAATGTAATTAACTTCTTTAGTCCTTTATCTTCATCATCATATTGCGTATTCGATAGTGGATACAAGTATATGTTTGATAGGTTCAATAACAAGTTCCGTTATGTTCCATGTAACGGTGACGTTGCAGGTCTAATGACTCGCACAAATATTGTTGCTTATCCTTGGTTCTCACCAGCAGGTCAGCAACGTGGTATATTGAATAATGCAATTAAACTTGCATACAATCCAGATAAAGCACAAAGGGATAAACTATATCCTAATAGAATTAATTCAATCGTAACACAACCTGGAATTGGAACCCTTCTGTTTGGAGACAAAACAGGTCTTGGTTTCGCATCTGCGTTTGATAGAATTAACGTTCGCAGATTGTTCTTGACAATCGAACAAGCACTTGAAAGAGCAGCAGAAGCTCAACTCTTCGAGTTAAATGACGAACTAACAAGAGCAAACTTCCGTAACATCGTTGAACCATTCTTACGTGATGTAGAAGCGAAGAGAGGTTTATTTGGTTTCGCAGTTGTATGTGATAGCACAAATAACACTCCCGATGTTATCGATAACAATGAGTTCAGGGCAGACATCTTCCTGAAACCAGCAAAGTCTATCAACTTTGTAACTCTAACTTTTGTTGCTACGAGAACTGGTGTCTCGTTTGAAGAAGTGGTCGGTAGAGTTTAATTTAATCATCTAAATATCAACAGGAGGACATCAAATCATGGCAACAACCAGAGACAACAGAACGATCTCTCAGTTTAAATCCACACTTATTGGTGGAGGAGCAAGACCTAATTTATTCGAGGTCGAACTTGCCACATTTCCAGGCGGTATAGACTGGAACGCAGCAAACTTTAGATTTATGTGTAAGGCAGCAGCATTACCTGCTCAAAACATTGCACAAATCGACATTCCATTCAGGGGTCGTACTTTTAAAGTTGCTGGTGACAGAACTATCGACACTTGGACTGTAACAATCATTAACGATGAAAGTTTCGAGTTAAGAAACTCATTTGAGCAATGGACAGAACTAATCGCAAAACTCGATAATAATCTTGGTGCGACTGATCCTAGTGCTTACATGGTCAATGCTAAGGTATTCCAACTTGGTAGAGGTTCTGTTAAGAGCAGCAAAGATAGCACTGGTGATGCCAATTCCGTGCTAAAAGAATATGAATTTATTGATATATTCCCAACAACAGTATCAGAGATTGCACTTTCTTACGATACAGGTGACACAATCGAGGAGTTTGATGTAGAATTCCAAGTACAGTCACTAAGACTAACTGGATCAGGCAGTCCAAACGGCTGATAAATAGTAAGAAAACAACATAAATTATGGCAAAGTTATTTGGGTTCTCTATTGAGGACACAGAACCACTATCTCAAGATGTAGTCTCACCCGTTGCTCCTAATAATGAGGACGGGTCTGATTACTATATGAGTAGTGGTTTTTTTGGTCAATATGTTGATATAGAGGGAATCTATAAAACAGAATTTGATTTGATCAGAAGATATCGGGAGATGTCACTTCATCCCGAATGTGATAGTGCAATTGAAGATATTGTTAATGAAGCAATTGTATCTGACAGTAATGACAGTCCAGTTGAACTTGATTTAGATCATTTAAATGCTAGTGATGGCATTAAGAAAAAAATCAGAAATGAGTTTAAGTACATCTTAGACTTATTAGATTTTGATAAAAAAGCACATGAAATATACCGCAATTGGTATATTGATGGCAAAATCTATTACCATAAGGTAATTGATGTTAAAAATCCACAAGAAGGAATCCAAGATTTACGTTATATTGACGCAATGAAAATGCGTTATGTTCGTAAACAAAAACAAAAGGAGGGAGACAAGTACAAAGTACCAAATAGATTGGTAAATGAAAATCCAATGGAATATGATTTTCCTGAGATTGATGAGTATTTTATATACAATCCTAAATTATCTTACCCATCAGGAAACATAACGTCAGTTGGTTCCAATGCTGGAATTAAAATGACAAAGGATTCTATTGCATATGCTACTAGTGGATTAGTAGATAGAAGTAAAGGAATAACATTATCATATTTAAATAAGGCAATTAAGTCACTCAATCAACTTAGAATGATTGAGGATAGTCTTGTTATATACAGACTATCTCGTGCTCCAGAGCGAAGAATTTTTTATATTGATGTTGGTAATCTACCGAAAGTAAAGGCAGAGCAATATCTCCGTGACGTAATGATGAGATATCGTAACAAACTTGTATACGACGCATCTACAGGAGAAATTCGAGATGACAAAAAGTACATGGCAATGCTGGAGGATTTCTGGCTCCCTAGACGGGAAGGAGGACGTGGTACTGAAATTTCTACTCTTCCAGGAGGTCAAAACTTGGGGGAAATCACGGATATTGAGTACTTCAAAAAGAAATTATATAGGTCGCTCAATGTACCCCCATCAAGAATGGACGGAGAAGGAGGATTCAATCTGGGAAGATCCTCTGAGATATTAAGAGATGAAGTTAAATTTAGTAAATTTGTTGGTCGTTTAAGAAAGAGATTCTCTGGTCTATTCATAGACATGTTGAGAACTCAATGCTTACTTAAAAACATTGTTACCACTGAAGATTGGGAAGCAATGAGTGAGCACATTCAGTTTGATTTCTTATACGATAATCACTTTACTGAATTAAAAGAAGCAGAATTAATGAATGAAAGAATGGGTTTACTTGCTACGGTAGAACCTTATGTTGGCAAATACTTCTCACAAGATTATGTAAGACGTAAAGTATTACGTCAAACTGATGAGGAAATACTAGAGCAGGATAAGATAATCGAGAAAGAAATTAAAGATGGAACTATACCTGATCCTGCAGAAATGCAAATAGATCCTGCTACTGGACAACCAATTGCGGGTGGTGATTTAGGTGCTCCTGTTATGGAACCCGAAGTAAATGGAGCAGCTACTGAAGTTAACGCTGCAACAGCAGAGTTAGATGCCAATATAGCAAAACCAAAAGGCGGCGAGATTTAGTGCCTATACCAAAAGATAATAGCAATGACCATCACTTTTCAGTAAATCTTTCTGAGAGTGATGTTAAGTTGCTATATAATGCTTTAAAATTTTACCAAGAAAAAAGACCCATATCAGGAGAAAGACCACCAGAACAACAAGAACCGACTAATCATATAAACTCTATGAAACGTATTTTATTTGCTATGATTATGGAGTCTAATTACCACTCCGTAGATAGTGTATAAATATTAACGGCGACACTATTTTTTTACCATGCCTGAAATATCAAATGAAATTATGGATATGATAATTGCTGATGAATCACCAGCAACAGTTAGTGATAAAATAAAAGATATACTCTTTGCTAAATCTGCAGAGAAAGTTGATGCTGCACGTCCAGAAGTTGCCGCCACTACTTTTGATTCTCCTGCAGAGGAGTCTCCCGAAGAAGAATCCAGTGAAGAAGAACCTTCTATTGAAGCTTCTACGGAAGATTAATTATAAATAAATAAGACAATGAACTTATATCTATAATGTCTGCTCATACACCAGTTGGTATAAACACAGCGATATCGTTTTCAGGAAGTAGTGCTGCTTCAGTTGCTATTTCTCAACAAACAGAATATGTAAGACTTGCTGCACATGGTAATACATGTCATGTAAAGATAAACAGTAGTGATGCAACTCCAGTTGCAAATACAGAAAACTATTTTGTTGTGAATGGTGATCCAGAATGTATTAATATTGGAAAGGTTAGATCACAACCTGTTCAAAAACTTACAAAGGGTTCATCAACTACCATTGAGTTTCAGCAGGGAACTGGATCACAATTCATTGTCGGTGATCGAGTTACACTAACTGCACCTGGTCAAACAGGATTTAACTTCTCTCATAAAGCAGTTACAGCAGTTAATAACAGAGTTAATCCAGATGGAGGTCCAGCAGGTTACAGTAGAATTATTACTGTAGACTATGATTCATCATCTGTCTCTGGTACTTGGAATGAGACATTATTAGGTTCTGATTTGAGGTCATCATTTAAAGTTGCAGTTATTCAGGGTTCTGGAACTGGAACTTTACATGCCCAACAAGTTCAAATTTCATAAGGATATAGATCAATGAAACTCATTAGAGAAGAAATTGAATCAGTAAAATTTATTACTGAGGAAAGAGGTGGCAGAAAAGCACTTTACATTGAGGGAGTTTTCTTACAAGGAAACATAAAAAACCGCAATGGTAGAATGTATCCTATGGAAACTCTTCGTAGAGAAGTTGGTCGTTATAACGAATCCAATGTAACTACTGGTAGAGCACTTGGTGAGTTGGGTCATCCAGATGGTCCTACAGTAAATCTTGATAGAGTTTCACATAAAATTGTTTCATTAAAAGAGAATGGTTCCAACTTTATTGGAAAAGCAAAGATCCTAGACACACCAATGGGTCAGATTGCTAAGTCTCTTATTGGTGAAGGTGTAAAACTTGGCGTATCTTCTCGTGGTATTGGTTCTTTGAAACCGACTAAAGAAGGATTTAATGTTGTCGGTGACGACTTTATGTTAGCAACTGCTGCTGATATAGTTGCTGACCCTTCTGCTCCTGATGCTTTTGTTGAAGGAATTATGGAAGGAAAGGAATGGGTATGGGAAGGAAATACCCTTCGTGAGCGAATTGCTTCCGAAACAAAGAACAAGATTGAGTCACTTGTAACCCAAAAAAGACTCGAAGAACATAAATTAAGTCTTTTTAATGAGTTTATTAATTCATTGTAAATACTGCATTTATAAATAAATATAGATTTTAGTTACAGAAAAAATCGGAGATTACCCAAATGTCTAGTGGCAACGAACTACAAGAAATGGAATCAGGCACGAAGCAATCCAAAACAGCAGTAAATGCTAAGGCACAAGCTGCGGATCCTATGCCAAAACTAACAACAGGTGGAACACCACCTCAAGTTGAGGATCTTGGAGGGCCAACACCTGACAACTACAAGCCTGACGATGATTCAGCAAAATTAAAACCACCAGGTGGTACGCTGAAGCAAGTTAGAGATGTAGTTAATAAAGGTGCAAAACCTGCAGAAGCTGCTAAGGGTATGAAGGAGGAAGAAGAAACTTCCGATGATTCTGTAATTGAAGAGGATCAGGCAACTGCATCTACCGAAGAAGTTGTGGCAGAAGAGCCTCAAACTGAAGAGGAAGTTGTTTCTGAAGAAGAAGCACCTGTTGCAGAAGCACCTGAGTACACAGAGGTTAACATCGAAGATGATGTTAAAGCTCTAGTAGAAGGCGAAGAACTTTCTGAGGAGTTCAAGGAAAAAGCAAAGACAATTCTTGAAGCTGCTGTCAAAGGCAAAGTAGCAGAAATCAAGGAAACTCTCGATGCTGATTACGAGAAGAAACTTCTTGAGGAAGTCGAGGAAATCAAAGGTGCTCTAAATGAGCGTGTTGATTCTTACCTCGAATATGTTGCTGACGAGTGGTTCACTGAGAACCAACTTGCAGTAGAAACTGGTCTTAAGGAAGAACTAACAGAATCCTTTATGACTGGTCTAAAAGGTCTTTTTGAAGAACATTATGTATCACTCCCTGAAGAAAAATATGATGTGCTAGAAAGCATGGTAGAAAAACTAGATGAAATGGAAACAAAACTCAACGAGCAGATTGAGAAAAATGTTTCCCTCAACTCACGCCTAGCTGGTGCTGTTGCTGAAGGAATCGTTGATCAAGTTTCTGAAGGTCTTGCTGACACTCAGAAAGAGAAGCTCGCCACACTTGCCGAAAGTGTAGAGTTTGAAAGTGAGGAATCTTATCGTGACAAGTTGGAGACATTAAAGGAATCTTATTTCCCTACAAAGAAAGTAGCATCTCCAACAGCTAAAACCGAGAGTCTATCAGAAGGAGTGGATACCGCACCTGCTGATGTATCAGGTTCTATGGCTGGATACTTAAACACACTCCGTGGTTTAGCGAAGTAACTGAATTAATTTTTAAACAAACTTTAACTTAAAGGTAACAAGCAAATGTTCCAATCAGAACAGTTGCAGGAAAAGTGGGCACCACTTCTCGAATATGACGGACTTGATCCAATCAAGGACAATCATAGGAAGGCAGTAACCGCAGTCCTGCTAGAAAACCAAGAAAAATTCTTACGTGAGCAAAGTGCATTTGAAAATGGCACTTCAATGCTTACCGAGCAACCTACAAACAACACAGGAACTAACGCATCTCCTGGTGCTGGTACTGGAAACGCTGGTTTCAGTGCTAATGCAACCGCAGGTGGTCCTGTTGCAGGTTTCGACCCAGTTCTAATCTCATTGATTAGACGTGCAATGCCAAACTTGGTCGCATATGACCTTGCTGGTGTTCAGCCAATGAGTGGTCCTACTGGACTAATCTTTGCAATGCGTTCCAGATACAAGAACATGGAAGGTGCAGAGACCTTCTACGATGAGGTTAACTCAGCGTTCTCTGGACAGAACAATTCAAACAACCTAACTAGCGGAACAACAGACGTTAACGCTGGTATGGGTACAACTGGTCAGACAGGTACAAACCCTGCTGTTCTTAACCCAGTTGGTGCTGCTGGTTCTCAAACTGACTATACAACTGGTCAGGGTATGCGTACAGACCACGCTGAAAAGCTTGGAAACGCTACTTCTAATGAGTTCAACCAGATGGCATTCTCAATCGAGAAAGTCACCGTAACAGCGAAGAGCAGAGCTCTAAAAGCTGAGTACTCACTTGAACTTGCTCAAGACTTGAAGGCAATTCATGGTCTTAATGCAGAAGCAGAACTTGCTAACATTCTTAGTACTGAAATACTTGCTGAAATCAACAGAGAAGTTATCAGAACTATCTACAAGACTGCTGAACAGGGTGCTGTACAAAACGTTGCAACTCCAGGTGTATTCGACCTAGACATCGACTCAAACGGAAGATGGTCTGTTGAGAAGTTCAAGGGTCTCCTATTCCAAATCGAGCGTGATGCTAACGCAATCGCACAGAGAACTCGTCGTGGGAAGGGTAACATCATCATGTGTTCTGCAGACGTTGCTTCTGCACTAACCATGGCTGGTGTACTTGATTACACTCCTGCTCTTAATGCTAACCTTAACGTTGATGACACTGGTAATACATTTGCTGGTACATTACAAGGTAAGTACAGAGTATACATCGACCCATATGCTGCTAACCTAGTTGGTGCTGGTGGTCCTCAAGGTGGTAATCAGTATTACGTTGTTGGTTATAAGGGAACATCTCCTTATGACGCTGGATTATTCTACTGCCCATACGTTCCTCTACAGATGGTTCGTGCGGTTGGAGAGAACACATTCCAGCCTAAGATTGGCTTTAAGACAAGATACGGATTGGTTGCTAACCCATTCGCAGAAGGTCTTGATCAAGGTCTTGGAACTCTTAACGTTAATGCTAACCGTTACTACAGACGAGTTGCTGTTAAGAACCTTATGTAAGCAAGACGCTTATATTTCTTCAAAAGACTCTCCTTCGGGAGGGTCTTTTTTATGCTATTTTATAAACTGTCCTATAGGAGTTGACAAGGTTGGTAGATAGAAGTATATTAGTTAAGTCAGTCAAGCACTTGCTAAACTGACACTCCAAGTTAATCTGCTAATTTATTAATGACACAATTTGTATCGTTCAGTTCACCATGCGATGGTGTAGACCTTTCAGTTTATAAAGAATTAAAATTACCACAATATCGAACTGTCGATATAATTGGTATAATAAACCGTTTAGTCCAAGATATTAAATTTAAAAATAAGCAAGGACAAATAATCAATCTTGCTCGTTCTACTGGAACGGATAAGGAGAATGTAAATGCACTCCTTGAGAGTATGATAAATCAAGGATGGGATATCACAAAAGTTCCACCAATTGTTGAAGAAACTGATAATACTTTATATGATGGGTTTAGTAGGCATGAAGCATTATTGAAGAAAGATCATCAAGAAGCACCATACTTAGTAGTTAAAAGAAAGGAAGGATTTACTGTTGATGATGTTATTGATGAAATTGGATTAGGTGCTAACAATCATTCTCAATCTAAGAAGGCAACTATTGCAGACTTTAAGAAAAGATTTGCTTCTTTTATAATTAGGCAAAAGGAAAATGGTAAAGAAGTAACTACTAATGATGGATTAGAATGGTTTGCCGCCATTCCTAATGCATTTAGTGATGAAAAAATTGAGAATGCAATCGATGATGTTTTTAGTACGGCAAAAGCACGACAGAATATGGAAGCTTTTACTAAAAAGCAAGCGGAAGAAAAAGGTGCTGAATTACTTAACTTAGATAGAAGTCAAGTGTTTGCTATTAATAAAGGTAGAAAACAAGCAAATACTTCAACATACTTCAAGAGAGTTCTTTTTGAGATATTAGATTATTTTGATGATCACGGAGAAGTTCCAAGTGTAGTAGCATTTTTAAGTAAAGTAGAAGCAGAGGACAGTGAAGAAAGACGTAAGGATTTGCAACTAGAGGTAGAAAGATATAATAGAGTTATGGCTAGAGTTGCAGATCTTTATAAGAGAAATCCAAATCAAGACTTTATTAAGTTAGAAGGATTTATTCCTCAAATAATTGATGAGGAAACGGATCTTATTAGATAGCATATAAGAGGGTTAACCACCCTCTTTTTTTTGGCTAAATACTTAAAAACTATCTTAGGAAAATGCCCTATCATATCAAGAAACCAGGTGTTTTAGTTTCTGGTGATGTATATTGGAA
>Ga0098042_1000047_pt1 | contig 37409 bp, 12 predicted proteins | sample 9_EtaG_FD_75066 | JGI IMG/M metagenome (GOLD analysis project Ga0098042, IMG submission 75066) | Marine viral communities from the Subarctic Pacific Ocean - 9_ETSP_OMZ_AT15188 metaG | ecosystem: Environmental > Aquatic > Marine > Oceanic | place: Pacific Ocean | collected 2015-01-10
AAAACCTGCATTTTGATCTACACAAAAAGTATAAGTATATGTTTGTCCTATATCATTAAAGTCATATGCTCCTGGCTGCTCTTCTCCTATTACACCTGCACTATTCATTAACCAAGATGTTTCTCCAGGCCAATTATCAAGTGTAATCTCCATTGTTATTTGATATTGTGTGGTAGTATCACATGTTGTTCCTGCACATGATCCATCATCAAATGTAGCCCACGGATTATAAGATATTTGAGTTGGGTCAGTACAGCCTGCTATACATGGAGTTGGAGTAATTGCAATAGTATCTGATAATGAACCATCTGCAAATTCTACCCATCCATAATGTTCTACTTCCCAATTTGGAGGCATCTGTCCATTACCAGCATAAACTGCAAAATCTAAAGAATTAGGTCCAAGTCCATATTGAAAAGGTCCAACACCGTCTTCATTTGAATACCAAAAAAATACTGGCTCACAACTAACATTGTTATCTAAAGTCCAAAAGAACTGAGCTAATGTCTGTCCATTTGGTAAACATGTTTGTGATGCTGTAGACGTAAGAAATCCACCGCAAGGTGGGTAAGTACAAGTTCCATTATCCGTAGTAGCAAGTGAGTCATAGTTTGTAGCATTTATATCTGTACATCCTAGTATTATTACTGGAGGTGCACAAGGTGCTATGGTTAATGTGTCTATATAGTTGTATCCAAAATCTCCTGCTACATACATAATTGTATCTTGACAATCATTTTGAACTAAAAACCAACCTTCTGGTGAACCATTAAATCCACCTAACCCATCTCCATATTGATCAAATATAGATACAATAATAGTTCCACCTAATTGAATTGTGTCTGAATATAATGTAAGGTCAATCATTCCAGAATCATTTTGTGCAATAATTGGTGAACCTCCAGGGGGTGTTATAGTCCAGCTTGTTTCTTCTGGGTAATTATCTGTATATAACTGTACATTTACCCAACTGTTCTGTGCTTGTAAAAAAGTTGGTAATAGTAGTAATATAAATAGTATTTTTTTCATTTTTTAAAAATCACTCATTATTAATTCATCAATAACTTCTTGTACCTCTTCTCTGGTAGCAGTCATTTTAAAACTTATATCAGCTTGAAAACGTTCAACCTCTTCTCCATCTTTAAATATAATAATAGTAGGTACAACTACTACTTTATATTTATTTTGTGATTTTACATCTTTTGCAATATCTACATAAGATATATTATCACAGTCTTTTAATTTTTTAATCCAAGTTACTTTATTTGGTTCATTCCAACCTGCGTTAAAGTGAATCACAGTTATCTGTGAAAAACACTCTGATGAGGCAAAAAATAAACAAAAGGCAAATAAGCATGTTGCAAATTTCTTCCATCTTAACTTTATATTATCTACCTTGTCCACGGTATTTGCTTTTATAACCACTTTGACCTTTGCTAGCATTTTTACTATGCACACCAGGTCTTTTGGTTCGTTTATTACCTTTAAATTGTATGTTTAACTTTCTTTTCATTATCTTAATTTATCAATCTTTTCTTCTAATCTTTTCATGTCATCTTTTATTTCTGACACATCATCAGCTGTAGTTTGAATAGTTTGTCTTATTAACTGATCTTTCATATCATATTCCATTCTTGTTACATCTGGCGGTGGAGGTACTGGAAGTTCTTTAGCTTCTTCTATATCTGCTTGCAAAGCAAACCACATCCCTACTACAGTTGCAATTGCAAATGCAATACCAATAAGTGTTTTTACACTTACTTTAAAACTAGTATCTTCATTTAATTCTTTAGCCATAATTTATAATCTTGGTCCTGAATTTCCAGTACCTGCTTTCAGTGTTCTTATTAATTGTTGTGGTTCACCCATAAATAATGTTGCAATAAATCCTGATGCTACATTACATTTAAATTGTGCTTTTATTATTCTCGTTGATTGCATAGGCAATGAGTTATAAAAATCAACCTCATGTCTTCCAGAATATGTTAACCCATTCCAATCACCAAATGAATTTGCATCATAACCTCCAGGTCCAATTCCTTCAACATGAGGAGCCATAGGTTTACTAAAATTAACTGGATTTGTTCCAGGTAAATTATTAACTGTACCATTTCTTCTAGCTGAACCTGCTATTTTAAAATCTGATAAGATATGACCATCCTGTTCAACATTAGGCGTTGCACTTATATCTACAGTTATTAATTTAACTGATACAGTTATATCAGGTGTACCTGTATTATGAATTATTAATTTAGGTATTACAAGATTTTTTAAATTTCCTGATGCATCAAGTGGTAATAAATCTGTCCAAACATTAGGTGTAACAGAAGTTAATTCTTGATAAAAAGTTTTATTGCCTACTGTACTTGCCATTATGAAAAGAACATTAATTTAATTATACATCCTATAACTGCAGTAAAAATAACCCACAATGCTTTAGTAACATTGTCTTTCCATTTTTTTAAAGATTCCATTTCTGTAATAGTCTCTTCATAATATGGTAAAAACTCACCCATCTTATCTCTAAAAGAAGTATTTTTATTTACTCTTGTAACAAAACCATCATCTGGATCTAATAATTTGACAGTTAAGGTATCTAATTTTTTATCAATCTCATCTAATTTTTTTTCCATATTGTCAATTCTTAGACCCATTATTGTTATATCTTGTTTAGTTTCCATATTTTTGCACCCTATTTCTACAGTTACATATATAATATACTGAAAAAAAAGAAAATATAAAAATTAAATGATGATTGAATTTTTTAGAAAAATTTCTGCAAACACCTTTAAATCTTGGGGTAATTTTCTTATCTTAATTATCCCACCTATTATTAACCTAAGTAAAAACAAAATAAAATGAATTTAAGTAACAAAATTTTAAGTGAAATTACTGTTCATATGAAGTATGCAAAATACTTACCTGAACACAACAGAAGAGAGACTTGGGAAGAACTAGTCACTCGTAACAAAAACATGCATATTAAAAAATATCCTGGTCTTACTGAAGAGATAGAGGATGTATATAAACTTGTATATGATAAGAAGATTTTACCTTCTATGAGATCTATGCAGTTTGGTGGTAAACCAATTGAAGTTAGTCCTAACCGTGTATATAACTGTGCTTATTTACCAATAGATGCTTTAGATGCATTTAATGAAACAATGTTTTTACTTTTAGGTGGTACAGGTGTAGGCTACTCAGTACAGAAACATCATGTAGATAAACTTCCTTCTATAAATAAACCTTTTGAAAAAAGAACTAAAAGATATTTAATTGGTGATTCTATTGAAGGATGGGCTGATGCTGTTAAAGTTTTAGTTAAATCTTATTTTGGTGCTAAAACATCTAAAATAGAATTTGATTTTTCAGACATTAGACCTAAAGGTGCTAGACTAGTTACATCAGGTGGTAAAGCTCCTGGACCTCAACCACTTAAAGAATGTTTATTAAAATTAGAAGGTCTTTTAAGTGCAAAAGAAGATGGAAATAAATTATCTACAATTGAAGTACATGATATGATTTGTCATATTGCTGATGCTGTACTTGCTGGTGGTATTAGACGTGCTGCTCTTATTAGTTTATTTAGTGCTGATGATGATGAAATGATTGGTTGTAAAGCCGGCCCATGGTGGGAATTAAATCCACAAAGAGGTAGAGCTAATAATTCTGCTGTATTAATGAGACATAAAATAACTAAAGACTTTTTCATGGATCTTTGGAGACGTGTTGAGTTATCTGGTGCAGGTGAGCCTGGTATTTATTTTAACAATGACAAAGATTGGGGAACTAATCCTTGTTGTGAGATAGCATTACGCCCATTCCAATTTTGTAATTTGTGTGAAGTAAATGTGTCAAACGTTGAGTCTCAAGAAGATTTAAATGAAAGAGTTAAAGCAGCTTCATTTATTGGAACACTTCAAGCTAGTTATACTAACTTCCACTACCTTAGACAGATATGGAAAGAAACTACAGAAAAAGATGCATTAATTGGTGTATCTATGACAGGAATAGCAAGTGGTAAAGTCTCTTCACTAAATCTTACTGAGGCAGCAAAAATAGTAAAAAAAGAAAATAAGTTTGTTGCTGGATTGTTAGGAATTAATCCTTCAGCAAGATGTACTACAGTTAAACCTGCTGGAACTACATCTTTAACTCTTGGAACTAGTTCTGGTATACATGCTTGGCATAATGATTATTACATAAGAAGATTACGTGTAGGAAAAAATGAAGCTATCTATACTTACTTAAGTGTTAATCATCCTGAGCTTATTGAAGATTGTGTATTCCGTGCACATGATACTGCTATTATAAGTATACCTCAAGAAGCTCCAAAAGGTGCAACTCTTAGAACTGAATCTCCATTTAATTTATTAGAGAGAATAAAAAAAGTTGCAACTGAATGGGTTAAACCTGGACACAGAAAAGGTAGTAATACACATAATGTATCTGCTACAGTATCACTTAAAGAATTAGAATGGGGTGTTGCTGGAGATTGGATGTGGGAAAATAGACATTATTATAATGGCTTATCTGTATTACCATATGATGGTGGTACATATACTCAAGCTCCATTTGAAGATATTACTAAAGCTAAGTATGATGAATTAGTAAAATCTCTAAGTTCTATTGATCTTACAAAAGTTGTAGAGCTTGATGATAATACTGATCTTAAAGGTGAGTTGGCTTGTGCAGGTGGTGCATGTGAGATTACATAGTACCTAAAGCAAAGACAACTACCATTATTACAATATATATTACTGGGGTTATATCTATACGTTTCATATAAATAATATATAGATTATAACCTCAGTTTATGTTAACTAAACATTAAATAACTATGAACAAATTAATAGATAAAACAGCAGAAGAAATATCTTTCAAATTATTAGCAACAAAAAGTCATCCTGATCATGAATGGTTAAAAGAAAAGCTAAAAGAATTAGTTAGAGAACAAATAAATGAATTCTTTGTTGAATCTAAAAAAACAAACAAAAATGTGTTGGATTGAAAAATTATATTACGGGTATCCTATTTGATAAAGAAGTCAGTAACATTATCATAAGACTTCCATCTATTAATAGTATATAGAATAGGTAAAGCATCACCCCATTGTTTACCAAGCTTAAGCTCACCTTTTCTAGCTTTAGGTCTTTGGTATACCCACTTTGATTCCATAAACTTTTCATCATCCATAAACGCATAAGATAAACCTGTACCTACCGTATACTCTAATGCTTCTCCAAGCTCACCTAAAGTTCTTGTAGAAGCTATAGGTGACTTAAATAACTGATAAAGTTGAGTTAAACCTCCTGTTCCAGGTATAGGCATAAACGTTACTAAATCTTTATGTGTTCTATCTAACTGATATAAAAATACATTACGCAACCTTTTTCTCATAACTGAATCACTATCATCAACATCACGTCTTGTACTACCACCTCTTTCTTCATCATCGTCATCACTCAACATACCAGCTAAGAACATCTTTAACAATACTGTAGTCATTATAATACCAATCTCTCCCATGGTTCTGTAGACATTCTGTAATTTCATTTGTCCTTTTTCACCATTAAACTCTTTATAGTCACTTGCTAATGTAGATATGTTTTGTATGTTTTGGAAAGCATATGATAAGAAGTTCCAGAACGTTAAGTATCTTCCTTCCATCCATCCTAAGTTTTCATCAAAGTATTCTGATCTAAATCTAGCTTTAATTGCAGGTGCAACCCACTTATGAAACTGTGCTGCTAATTGTCCTACTGCTGTAGATTGCATTACCATTCTATCTTCATAAGCATAGTTACCATGTACTTGCTTATTTACCTCTCTTATATAGTTTCTTAGTTCATAACGGGCATCATTATTCCAATCTCTTTCTTTAGTTTGATTGTAAAAGATAACTTTATCAAAACCATCCTTAACTTTCATGGTTAAAGCTTTGTTATCCCAAAGTAAAGCATCCCATAATGACATTGTTTCTCCAGTCTTACTGTTCTTCATAGTGGTAGACTCAAGGATTGCATTACCTATTTTAGTTTGTACATTATATTCACCTGCATCCTGTATGATATAACCAAACTCATGAAACTTGTCCCAACCTGTTCTTGCAAATCGTATAACATTATCTGCACCGCCTTCAGTAAACATGTCTTTAGCAGCTGATCTTACACTTCTATTTTCACTTTGATATGTACTTTCACGCATATCTTGTTTACTATCTAGCATTCTAAAATACATTACAGTTGCATTCCACTTACCTTTTTGTTGTTCATCTTCATATCTTCTGTATTTTCTTACACTAGTTTTAGTTGCACCTGCTAAATTATCAAACATAGCACGTTGAAATCTACCTGTAGTTTTCATCATAGCTTTTGTTGAGAAAAATCTACCACCAGCTGTTTCAATTGCATTTGATACTCTACCAAATACATAGTTATTTAAGTTACCAAAAACGTTAAATCCTACATATGCAAGAGATGTTGCTGAGATAAGACCTTTAGCTGCTTTTTCAAAAAATGTTTTAGTATCTTTATCATTATCATAAAATACCATCTTCATCCATTTTTTTGCACGCTTGGTCATATTAGATTCTAAATTACCTCTAACCTTACCTCTTTTACCTACTTCTTTACCTTCATCATCTTGTACAATTACATCTCCTTTAGAGTTTGTATATTGTCTATTTTCAATAACTTTAATCATAGCATGAAAAGTATCTTCAGCTTGACTCATAACTTGATAATTTTCAGCCATTGCAGCAAACTTTAACAATGCTTCTGTCATATCAAGATTTAAATTAGCAGCAGATGGCTTTCCTTCAAGAGCTTTTATTTTACCTCTAATAACACTTAGTTCTTTTTTTAATTTTTTCTGCTCTTCAGCTGTAGCAGCTTTATTATATTCTTCAAGTTTAGCATCAAGTTCTTGATATGCTGCTGTAATGTCCTTTTCTTGAACAATACTACCAGTATACATAATAGGTAATGAGTCTGTAATTATATTACCATGCTCATCTCTTACAGCTCTTTTGAATACTGTTGTAGGAGCAAAATAGTTTTGCACTTTAGTTTTCATTCTAGAAAATATATTACCTACAGATTGTGGTTTATCTTTTAATTTTTTAATTGGTCTACCATTTATAACAGGGACCCTACCAATCATACTAATATTTTCAGGTAATAAATCATTTAACTCATTCTCATAAACATCAATATACATATTATAATACTCACTTTGAGCCCTTTCTAACTCAGTAGTAGGATTTTGTAACTTTGACCATTTATCATTAATCCAGTTAGGATTAGCATAGTTTATTTCTTTATACTCTGATTTAACATAAGATGCGTTTTTTACATAATAAACTTGACCAGTAAAGTTTCCATTTATATCTTCTACTGGTTTTGCTATTCTTGCTTCTTCACCAAATGTATCATAGTATTTAGCTAAATATCTTAAATAAGCTTTAGTACTTACAGTAGATCTTTTAGTCCAAAAACCACCACCATTTTGATTTCTTACAAATATTTCAAATCTATTTCTAGCTCTTTTAAACTCATCAGTATATTTAAAATTAGCTCCGTCATCATAACCATCATCTGTTCTGCTTTCTGCTCTTCTAAATGCAAAATAAGCATCACGATCTGCCATTAATTTTTTATTGTATGCTATTTGTTCATCTGTAGCATCTTCAAGATTTTCAACATCAATAAATTCTTTCCAACTACCATCCTCATTTATAAGAGGTTGTTTTAATCTATTTAACTCAGCATAAAAAGCACTAGAAGTTTTCTTTACATATCTACCTGTTGGGTTTCCATCCTCATCAAACTCTATCATAAATGAATAATCTATTCTTTCTGATCCAGTTAATTTAGCAAGTTTCATTGCAGCTCTCTTAATCCTTGGAGCATGAGATTCTATTTTATCTAAAACTATTTGTCTATTTCTTTTAAATATTTTATCCATTAATGCAAGAAGAGTATCTCTAGATGTAGCCATATCACCAGTTTGATATTCTACATAACCTATGTCTCTTGCTGTACTAAGTAAAGTATCTAACTCATCATTTGTAAAATCACGGTTTGATTGATCAATAACAAGTTGTCTTACATAATTTTCAATAGCAATATCTATTTGACCTCTTTCTACAACCGTACCGTCTGGACTAACTATACCTACAATTTGATTTAATTTATTTTGTAATTTACTTATATAACTTATTTGAGTAGCTGATAAACCTTTTGTCTCAGCAATAGTTGCTAATCCTCTATAAGACTCAACAAATTTTTGCCAAGCTAAAACTTTTTGTATATAATCTTTTTTACCAAAATTATCTGGATCACCTACATAATCAATAAATTCATCTATTTGATCAATACTTTCTTTAACTAAATCAATGTATACTTTATCAATAGTTTCAGGATTTAAAAAACTATTTTCAATCATAGATCTAGACATACTAATAGAACGTAATATACCTTGTCTACCTTTATCCATTGATACCACACTTCTAGCATTTTTTATTGCTTGTTCTTTTGTTATTAAACCTTCTCTATAATTTTTTAATGCTTTTAATAATGCATCATATAAAGGTCTATTTTCTTCAGATGCAAAATCTAATATGTCTTCTGTATATTCATCAGAATCCCAATCTTCTATTTCTTCTGGGTTTCTCATTTGATCCATAATTTGATCAACAACCATTTTATTTTCTTCAGATATATCTAAAGGAATGATTTGATCAACTATATATTTATTCTCAGAAGATGCGTGTAATGTTGTACCATCTAAAAATCCATCTTTTGTTTTATCTAGATTTATAGTCATAGTTCCTTCATCAACCATAAACCCAAGATTTTCTAATATTCTTTTTGTTAGAGCCATTTGCAAACCAGCAAACATTCTTGGTGTTATAGTAGACTGAATATTATTTTTAACTAATATGCTATCAGCTCCTATATCAAGATTTGTAGTACTGTATTCTTTTCCTGAAAATTGTTCTCGGTTACTAAGATTTATAATCTGCATATTTCCAAAAGGATCTACTCTTAATAAATCTATTTTTTGAGTTAAACCTGTTACAGGATCTGACACAATAACATTAGGAAGAAATATAGAACGGTCATCTCTCATGCCTTCCATTCTTGCTAACATCATTTTGTATACTTCTTCAAATTGTGGATCTATCTTTTCAGAATCAAAAGGAGCACCTACTGATAAACCATTAAAAATAGAAGTTGTATCTTGATCAAAAATTACACTTTGCAAAGGATGATTTTTTACACCAAGAAGAGAATCAAGTATACTTGGTAGTACTTCTCCTGTATCAACATTAATAAATTTACCATCTTGTTCTTGCACTCTAGATGCAGCCAATTGATCTAATTCTGTTTTTGTAGTATAAGCTTGATGAAAAAGTTGATCAACAATTTGTGACTGAACAGATGTGGCAGCTTGATTTTTTATTGTATCTAATATAGTTTTTTGTTCTGGTGCCAATGAATATCTTACATCTTGCAATGCAGTAGGATTTAATTCAAAACTTAAATCTTGTGTATTTAACATTTTAGCTACATCTGTAAGTGTCATATTTGAATTTAATGCACTAACAGTTAATTTTTTACCAGTTAAGAAGCTATATAATGATTTAGCTATATCAGCAAACCAATTTAAAAATTCTCTTATTGCACGTAGAAATCCTATTTTAGGATTTGTTAATTCTTTATTAAATTGTTGTGTTACAATTTGTGTTACAAATTCTAATGCTGTGTCTTTAGATTCAAAACCTTGTTCAGGATCATATACCTCACTTATTTCTTTTGCTAAATCTGGATTAACTTCTAATCCTTCTACTAATAAGTTATCAAATAAAGCTCTATTATCTAAGTATAAGGCATCTACAAAAGGATGTAACATTTCCTCAATTGCTGTAGATTGATTTACTCTACCTTTAATTAAAACAGCATTTCCATCATACATAAAAGAATTTACATTACTCCAAGCAACATCTTTTTTTCTATAATATGGTATTCTATCATATAACTCTTTTGCATCACTTGCATTAAGAACAACATATTTAAGCTGAGGAAACATTTTAGTTAAATGTTGTAATACTGGTAAAGAATTAATAGAATCTTTTTGTATATATGTATTATTAACATTTTTTAATGCATTATCATTTACAACAGCTCTAAACATTCCAGGCTTATTAGTTCCTCTAAATATTATAGAATCTTTTTTAAATCCATTAAATGATAAGTAATTAGTAATTAACTTGTGAGTATCTCTTACTTCACTTTTTGTTTTTTTAACAATAAAATAATCGTTACCTATTCTTTGAATAAACCCTTTACTAGCTAAATTTCTTAATAGAGTAGTACCTAACTTATTAGACTTAGCTGTTTTAAATAAAATTTGAGTGTCTACCATATCTTTAGCTTCAGATAAAGAAGGTATAGATTCAGATTTATTCATTCTTTGAAAATCAGTAATTATAGAGTCCACAGTATATGAACTTTTATACTCTGTAAGTAATGCTTTATATTCAGTTGTATTTCTATTATAACACGTAGCCATAGTTTTTTATTTAAGATAACATTTTTTAAGATTTTCTATAAACTCATTAGCATCTATTGGATATGATAAATAAGCTTCCATTATTTCATCCTTAGACCCCACTTTTTGTTGTTCTTCATTAGTTAGACTATTATACCAAGATTCTATCATAGCATCTTTAGTCAATTCTAATTCATCTAAAATATCATTTGATTGGTTTTGTAAATTCATTAATCTTTCTACTGTATTTGTTTCTTCATCTACATCAATTTCTATATCTTCAATGTTTTCTGTTTCTTCAGTAGGTGCTTCTTCAACTTCTAATTCTTCAACAGCTTCAGGGATTTCAAAAGCAAATGCATCACGTTTATCATTTTCAAATTTGTTTATTTTAGCTTCAGAAGGTCTGTCACCATAAACAAATCCTGTTGGATTTTGATCTTTAGATCCGCTTGGTCCATTTTCTATAATTTTATATTCAGCATAATTACCTAAAACTTGTGTTTGCCCTTCAGATAATAATGTTTCTAATTCAGCATCAGATTGATATTTACCATCTTGCTGGTATCTTACTAATTCTAACATAACAACTCTACCATCACTCATAACTTTTCTAGCTATTATAGGTAAAATTAATTGTCTCTTTTGAATAAATTGATTTCTTCCAATAGAAATAGTTGATTTAATATTTTTAATTCCTTTTCTATTTAATGTTTGTAAATTATCATTAAGAATAGCAGATACAGATTTATCTTTTTGATTTAAACTAAATGAACCTCTTACTGTTTTAACTTTATTATTAAATTCAGTTGGTAAACCAGCATACATTTTAATTGTAACAATACCTTTATCTACATCAACTGCAAATACATCAGTTTGTGCTTTTTGTCTTTCTTGCTGATCTGCTTTTGATGCACTTTTTGTTATATATATAAAATCACCAGCGTTTTCTCCAAACATTATTTTGCTGTATATCATTTCTTGTTGTGCTTGTTTTAATCCTTTTACATATGCAGCTGCTAAATCTTGTTTTATACCTAACATAGCAAAGTCAGATGATTCTATTAAGATGGTACCATATGTTGATGGAGAATCTTTTGGAGTTTTATTTAAATTTACTAAAAATGCTCTTTTAACCAAGCTAGTTAATAAAGTTGGATTTTCTTTACCTTTTGTATTTCTGCTATATCCTCCTATTTTACCAGCTTTTTGTTTAGCTCTATAGTCTTTATCAGCAGCTTTATTAAATTTACCTGATTTATTAACTTGATATGCATGATCAACACTAAAATATACTTTACCTAAATATTTAAATTGTTTAGGTGCTGTCATGCTTAAATATGATGACTCAGAAGTATCTTCTATTATTGTTTCTCCTTTTGGTTCAAAAGGTAAGATAGTTTTAACGCCAGGTCTTATATCAATTTCTTCTGTAACTATTTCAAACTTTTCTAAAACTGGAGTATTCTTCTTTGTATTTGCATCAAGTTCTTGAACATGAAATTGAGCTGAGGTTGATTTTAAATAGTTTGTTACTAAATCTGTACGCAATTCAGCTTTAGTTAATCCAAATACTCTTTTAAATGCAGCATCAGTTTGAGTTGTAGCATTAAATAATGTTTGAACAGAATCAATAGAATTTAATATGTTCTTTTTTATTTCTGCTGGTATAAAATCAATAAATGTACCACGGTTGTTTTTATTAAATCCATCTTTAACTAATAGATAGTGCATTAATGCAATAGCATCAATATGAGTATCAGGATCAGTATATAAATCTAAAAATGAATTTTGTATATTTTGTGTATCTGAATCATTTATTTTAGTAAAATTATTTGCTATAACTTTATCTATACCTGTCCAGTTATCTTCATTTGTAGCTAATTTTAGAGATAAAAAATCATCTAAGAAATAATTATATGTTTTTTTATTTCTAACCAATCTATTAAATACTTGTGATATGTGTAAATCTAAATTAGTAGGATTACCAAAATTTTCACCATTATATATTAAAGCATTATTTAAAGTATTCTGAGTTGTTTGTTGAGAAGATCCTTCCTTAGTATTTTCAGAAACATTAACATAAGATTGTAGATAAGCTAAAGTATTTAAATAAGTTGTGATATTATTTATAAGAGCATCAACATCTTTTTTATTATACATATTAATCATATTATCCATCATAAGCTTTTTAAGATCTACAAAATTTTCAGATGCTTCTAAAAATAACTTTGGAAATAAATAATTATATGATTCAATAAATACATTATATTCATTAATATGTAAAGATGGTTTTGTTTTATATTTTTCTAAAAATACAGGTCTAAAATCAAATGGTTTTAAATTAGGTTTTTTTGCACTACCAGCCCACTCTTTATCAGTCATCATAAATCCTAATTCTTTTGCTGCATCAGCTATTCTTTCAACATCATATAAGTCTTCACCAAATGTTTTTTGTAGATTTAATAATGTTGTCACATTTCTTAAAGCTTCAGTTTGATCAAACATAATAATAAACTGTGTTATTGTAGAAAGTTCTTCTGATAGATTATATAATAATTCTTCATTTATATCTTCATCAGCTATTAGTTGAGGATCAATTGAAGAATAAGGAGCATTAGCTTTTTCTTCTAACATTGCTCTAGTAACTTTTGTTTTAGGTATCTTATTATTATTTTTTGTTTCAAAAAACTTAAAAATTTGAGCTGCTCTTAGTTCTAATATTTTTCTTATGCCTGGATCAGTAGGTGCATCTTTATTTATTGCTTTAAAAAATGAATCTCTTATAACTGGTTGATTAACTAAAAGTATTGATGTTGTAATGTCAACACCTAATCCTGTCATTGTTGTAACCATTGCAAGAGCAGTTTTATTTAAACCTAACTTATCTGCAAGTCTTTCTTTAGCATTATCTGTCATTGCTGTAATTAATGCAGATATAACATATTGAGTTCTATAACCTTGAACATCAGGTTTGCCAGTTTTAGGATCAATAGTATAATCAACAAAATCTCTATATTCAATATCATCAATAGATAAAACAGGAATAATATTATTTCCATTTTTATCTTTTAATGTTCTTACAGATACACCAAATTCTTTTGCTAAATTAATTGTTAAATTTGGTGATACAGCAGCACCAATATTTTTAGCACCCTCTTTATTAGCTTTAAATGCTAATAACTTTCCTCTAAGATTATCTATATCAATATCTTCTTCAGATACAATTTCAGCCAGTTGTGGTAATTTAGCTTGTATATAATCCCAAACACCAGCATTTTCTACACCTAAAATTTCTGCAGCATTTGCATCAGATAATGGTTTTAAATTTGCAGGCTCTTGTGCTACTCCTAATTCTCTACCATTTCTTGGATTTATCATACCAGGATTACCTTGTAAGATAAATTTATAATTAAGAATTTTATTATCTATAGCGGCACTGTAAGGTTCTCTACCTTTGTATTTTTTCTTATATTCTTTATATTGTTCTTCAGTAACTGGTAAACCAACATTTTCCATTGCTACTCTTGTAATAACTTCAGAATCATTTAATACATCTAATTCATCTTGAGTCATGTTATTCCACTCAGTTAAATTAAATTTTAATTCTGGATTTGATAGCATATAAGTTTCAATTGCTTCTCTAATTGGGGTGCCTTTTTCTTTAGCTTGATCAAAAGCCCAATTTAAATAATGATTATAATTTTCTTTTTCATTTTTACCTTTACCATATTCTACAAACTTTCCTTTATCAACAAAGAAAGATTTTATTTGCATATAAAGTTTATCAATATCAAAGTCAGCTCCAGATAGTTCAACTAACTCTCTGGCAAACATTGCAGATGATCCATAATATACAGGTAAAAAATCTATAAATTTTACATTTACAGCAGAGTGTTTATCTTGAGATGGAATTCTAATACCATATGCCATTGCTAATACATCAGGAATAGGTGCATTAGCAGGTAAATTTTGCAATATAGATTTAAAATGTGGAGGTATTACAGCTTCAGTATATACTACACCTGACTCAGTACCATCTTCATTATACATCATAACATCTGATCTAAGTCTATCAAAGAAATAATCACCTACTTCTAACCCTTCTGGTAATCCGCTAAGTTGACCAAGATTAGATATTTTAGCACGTGCACCTTCAGATTCAAGTTGAGCCCATTGCTTTTCTCTTATAACTTCCCATTCTATTGGTGTACCATTTTCATCTACTCTTTTTACTCTTTTAGGAAATAGTATACCATCATCAGAAACAAGAGCTGCACTAATACCAGGTTGTCTAGCAGAAATTGTACCTTTTGCTATATAACTCATAAACAGAGTTTGGAATTTTTTTCTTGTTAATTGATTATTTAAATTAAATGTTGGTTCACCTGTTCCATCTGGATTCATTTCAAAATATGCAAGCATATCTGTTTTAGCTTGAGATGATGTTAAACCAGCTATAGCAAATTTTAAAAATGTTGCTAGGTCTATTGTCATACCAGCAGCTGTCTGTGGATTTAAGAAATCATTTTGAATTTTTTCAAAATTAAAAGTTAAATTTCTTTTTGCAAACCAGTTAACAGCAAGTTTATTTCCTTGTGCTTGATGATATAAATCAACAACATCACCAACTGTAAATTGTACACCATCCCAAATTACTTTAGAACTTAAATCTTGCTCAGATGTAATTAGATTTTTTATTTGACGTGGATCAACAATTTCTATTTTATTAGAAGGAACAACCATTTGTTTACGCATAAACTTACTGCTTAGGTTTGTTACATTACCACCATTAATTGTAGAATTATCAAAAGCACTTAAGTTAGTAGCCATATTTGCTTTCATCATTTTAGATGCAGAACCAGGTACAGCTATCATTATACTATTATTTTCCTTTTCCCAAGCTTCCATTTTAATTCGTAAATTATGTAGCTTTTCTCTTCCAGGAATAGGAATTGTAAAGTTTCCTTCTTCATCTTGTCTAGAAGTAAGTAATGGAGTTAAAGTAAATGCAGACATTTTTAAATATACCTTACCATCACCATAAACAAGTTTTTGTGAATTCATAATAGCATTCATTTGTTTATATGATTCAGCAGTTAATGATCCAAAAAACTCATTATTTATTTCTACTTCTTTACCTGCTTCAATTTTATCTAATACAGCTGCAACTTGTGGTGTTAACTCTCCAAATCCATGAAGCATGTATCTATGTGCTTTTGTAGTTTGAAGTAACTGACCATCTCCTCTTTCACCAAACTCTTCATCTAATTCTTTGTCTTCTTGACGTATTCTATCAAATTCTTTTCTATATAAACTATCTTCATAAAGAAGCATATCTATATTTTCATTACTATGATTTATACCTAATTCTGGAGCTATAACAGGTGAATAAGCATTAACACCTGCAGCATTTTGCATTTTAGCTCTTTTAATAGCATCAATAGCATTTTTAAGAGAAAGTCTTTGATCTCCTAATAGAATGTCATTTATTGATAATGTGTTTTTATAATCATTTAAAAAGATTTGCATTAAATTAAATTCTAATTCACCTGGCTTTAAATTATATAAATCCATTAATTTAGAAACATTAGGATTATCCATATCAAGATCATTAACAATAGTTCCAGTGTTTGTATCATCCATAACAACACCTAAACCTTGACTAATATCTGCAGATATTTTATTTATTGCTTTAAACTCTTTTAGTAATTCTATAAATTCATTAACTTCAGCAAGCAATCTTTCTTCAATAATTCTTTTTCCATCTATAGCTTTAAATGCTTCATCAAATGTAGCTCCATCATTTATTAATTGTTCAAATGTTTCAGCTGGTGTAGTATCAATATCTTCTGTATCTATAATTTCTTGACCACTTTCATTTGTAGTTATAGTTGTTTTTATTGACTCATTATTAATAGGATCAGTAAAAGAAAATTTTACTAATGGAGTTTCACCTTTAAAAAATTTAGCAACATCTTGACTAAAGGTATAATAAATTTGTTCTGCATCTGTACCTCTAAATAAAACAAAACCATACATTCTTACACCTTTTACTCTTTCTTTTCTTACATAAGGTCCTAACTGTTCTATTAAATTTTCTGTTTCTTCTGTGCTTAACTCACTAGATATAATAGATCCTTCATTTTTCATTAATAATGCAACAGGTTGTGTTTCTACAATAGTGAAATCAACAAGACCTTCTTGATTTGTAGTTAGTTGTGTTTCGTTTGCATTTTTTTCTGTTGCTAAAACTATAGATTGTTTACCTTGTCTAATAGCATTTCTAGTATCTTCTCCTAATGCTGGATCTTTTACATATTGAACATTTCTTTGTCTTGGTTTGTAAACTGATAATAATTTTTTACCATTATGAGATAATTGAAATAATCTACCTTTATTAGTTCTTTGACCACTACTGTTTGAATTACCGCCTATAATATTATCTTCTGTAGCTGTTTCTGGATCTAATTCATTTTTAATTAACTCAGCATCTCTTTTAATTATATTTTCAAATATTTTATATCCTTCATCAGTAAGATTAATACTTCCTTGTGCATCAAACTCTATCATTTTTTCTACAGGTAACATAACAAGATCTCCTGTGTTACTTGCTTCAATAACACGTATAAGAGATGGAGCTATTGCAAACTCAACAGACTCACCATTTGTATTTACATATGAACCAATTAAAGAATTTTCTGGATTAACTCTGTTATAGTTAGCTGTATAGTTATTTATAAGAGAAACAATAAATTGTTGTGGAGTAAAATTACCGTACTTAGTACCCATTCTACCACCTTTATTATACCCTCTATTTTCTTTTATAATTCCTTCTGCAGTTAAATTAGCAACGCCATTTTTTTGTCCTGACATACGGAACAATTTAATCTGACCACTTTCTTGCATAGATTTAAACTTATCATCATTTAATAAAAAGTTTGTTTCTAAAAATGAATCTTCTGCTTGTTTATTTTCTACATAGTTATCTTCAGTAGTCATTCTTGCTATTTCAACAAGATGATATGTAGGTCTTTGATGACCATATATTCTATTACCTTCTTCATTTATAAATGTAGAAGCACCTACTGTTTCAGCAAAATATCCATTATTTACTGCAATTTTTCTAAGTCTACCTTTTACACCACCTTCATAGTATTGTTGTATTTCACTTGTAGCTTCATCAACTTCTTCAATATCCAGCTCTTGATTATCTAAAAATAAATTTTCACCAGAGTTTAATGATTGTATAATTAAATCAATTTCTTCATATGACATTGGATCAGCAAACTGATTTATTTCAAATAAAAGTTTTTGATCTTCTGATATTTCTATATTTAAATCTGAAAGTCTATTATACAAACTAAATAAAATATAGTTAGAGTCAAACTTCATTCCTGTAGTTTCAAAAACTAAATCTGATAATTCAACAGATCTATCTATTAAATTTATATTTTCAGGAATAGAAGTAAGATTTATAAATTGTGCTAATTGACCTAATGCTCTACTAGCAGCTTTATTTTGTTTACTACCAACTATTCTAATTTCATCATATTTTCTATTAAATGATTCAGCCCATTGTACTAATGTATTATGAGCATCATCAGCTTTATTTGCTTCAAAAATTTGAACAACTCCTGTTTTACTATCTACTAGTTGAATTAGATATGGTGTTGTATAATTTTCAAATGCATTTACAATTGTATTAAATAATGTAGATTTTATACCTGTTTCACTATTCATACTTGGAAATGGTTGAGCTGGATCAAATAGTGTTCCATCTTGAGCAGCTTCTAATAATCCTAGTTGTTTAAACATTTCTACAACAACTGCTCTTGTTTCTACATTACTACCTTGTGACCAAACCCAAAGTTTTTTAAACATTTTCTTTGAGTCAGGCTCATTAGCTGTTGCTTTTAAAATAGAATCATACACTTTACTGTAATTAACTCCTACAACAACACGTTCTTTATTTTCTTCTGATCCAATAAATTTATTACCAAACATATCTTGACTTGGTATATTTACACTACCTATTAATTCTCTAATAAGTTTTGGAGCACTTTCAAAACCACCAATCATTTCAGTAGTTTTATCCCACTGATCTACAGTAATATCTCCTAAGTCGGCTTCTTCTTGTTCAAGTTCTTCTTGTGATACTAATATTGCATTATTTATTTCTTCTAATCTTTGTCTAACTAATTCTTTAACATCATCTTTTTGACGGATTAATGAATCATAGTAGTTTCTGATTTTACTCATATTATCTATATACCAAATAGCACCTTTATCTTTATAAAACTGTCTATCAGGATTATAGTTTTCTATAATATCATTTATAGCACCATCTAACATAGCAGCTGTATCAACAGCATCAACTGCATTATTTTTTCTCATGTTAAATAGATTAGCAGCAGAAGAAATAATCATATGCTGATCATCACTAGGCATATAATTATTAATTGTTTTAAAAGTCTCTGATGTATCAGTAATAGTTTTAATTCTTTTAGTTCCTAATGTTAGAGACTTATAAGCAATAGAAGGAGTGGCTGATGCAGCTGTAGTAAATCTATTTTCTTGTATTCCAGCACGTTTATACTTACCTGCATCTATATTTTTATATAACCTATTTAATTTATATCCAGGAAAACCTAATATTTCTTTTATAAAGTCTATAATCTTTTGGAATAAACTTTTAGTTTCAGAGCTAACATTTGTTTTTTGTTTCATTTTAAATGCCTCAAACTCATCTGCCATAAATTCTTCTAAATATCTTTCTTCTAATTGTTTTCTAGATAATTTAGCATATAAACCATGTTGTTTTCTAAATGCTGCTAATTCATTTGATAATGTTTTTCCTTCACTTCTAAGTTTTGCTAAAACATCTTTTTTAGCTGCTTTTAAATATCTTTTAATTTCTGATTCAGTTAAGAACATTCTAAATACAGCATGAAATGCTTCATGATATTTAAATGGATTATTTGTACCAACACTAATTTCTCCAGCTAGTTGTAAGTTATTTACATATAACATAAATTGACCAACTAACATATTGTCATTAATCATATTTGTTTGTAGATTATCTACTGATATATTAATAACATCTGTATTTAAATTATCACGCACCCAATTAGTAAAAGTATTTATATCTTCTATATCATTGCCATCAAAATTGTCTGTAATTTTAAAAGCTTTACCATCAGAATCTTCTTGTATCTTTTTTAAAGTTTGATAACCAACATATAAAGGATTTTCAGGATTTGTTTCTATGTCCTTCATTTCTGCATTGATAGTAGTAAGTATATCTGACTCAGATATTTCAGGATTTTGTCCTTTAATTTGAACTAGTCTTGTTTCATAATATCTTTTAACAAATGTTTTTAAATCTTCTTCAGCTTTAAAACTTATACCTTGATAATTTTGATTTAAAGCAACTTCAGCATTTGATATATTTTCTGTTCTTTCATTTTGAACTTGAATAATAAGACCAGCTACCATATCTTCAGGTAAATTTTCTAATACGCCTTTTTCAAATTCAGTTAACTCTTCACCGGCTTGATCTCTTTTAACTATATCTAAAGCATAATTAGGATCTACATTATCATAATCATTTAATACAAGATCTTGTTTTTCTTCTGTTGTTAAATCTACTTTAGGTGTTGACTTATCTATTGTTTCACTTGAATCAGGCATACTTGTAGATAAACCATTTCTTAACAATTGATCAATACTAACAACATTTGGATCTACACGTAACTCTAATCTAAAATTATTTTTTATTTCTGGTGTAAATCTTGTTTCTAATGTTCCTAATATAGCAATATCATTTTCACCTTTTTGTACAGATGTTTTTATAGATTCTAATGTAAACCCAGTTGGGTATATAGGTTTTACAAATTCATTTAATCTATTTATTAATTCTTGAACATCTTTAAATTTCATTAACTCATCATATCCAATAAAACCTCTTGCTTCTCTATTTTTAGATCTTTTAGATAAATTCATGTTAGTATATTTAACAGATAACTGACCAACATTAGAGATACCTAATTCTATATATATTCCTGGTTCAGCTGCTAAATAAATAGTATCTGCTATTTTTTCATTAAATGCTTTTGTTGCAGTTTTATTTTTTACAGTACCATCTTTATTAACATTCTTTTCTGCAACTCTTGTTGCTTCATTTTGCATTTCAAGCAAAAGTTCATTAAAACTTTCAGGACTATAGACAGGAGCAGTTAATCCTACAAATGCAGATTTACCATTAGATAATTTAACAAAAGCAATGTATTTACCCATTCTATTTAAAACATCATAGTTTGCTTCAAATTCATCAACTTCTGACATTAAATTTTCAAATAAAACACTTGACTGATCTATATTAGTTATAGGCGCACCTTGAACTTTCATTTTTTCTTTATTGTTCTTAGGTCTTTCATACCTTCTACTATAGTCCATTATAAAGTAAGGTCTTTCTCCATCTATTGTATTAGAAGTATCTTCACTAACAAACATTGTTTCAAGTGAATCAAAAGTAATTAAAGGATTAGATTTACTTCTGGTTAATGAACCTTCAGAAAGTTTAAGCATTAACTGAGGATAATTAGTTAAATCAGTTTCTATTATATCTCTTCCTTTAAGTTCTTCTTTAAAAATTTTATAAATTTCATATGATTCAGCATAATTATTTTGAACAATACTTAAAGCATCAGCTGCAGACATTTTATTTGGTATATCAAAATAATCTAATACAGTAGATTCAGTTAATTCAAATGGACTAATACGTGTAGGATTTGCTTGTCCATCTGTAAAAAGAACTGTTTCAGGACCTTGAAAATATCCATAACTACCTTCTTCATCATATATTTCTATAGATAATAATTGTGCATTCTTTTTAATTTTAACATTTTCATTTTTAGTTCCAAATTGAAAAGAACCTTTTTCTTCTATTGGTCTAGATAATTCAGATTGATTAGGACCAACAGTAATACGTAATCTAAGTGTTTTTATTTTTTCAGGATCTAACTTACGTAATAATGCTTGTTGTTTAGTTATGCCATCTTCTATTTGCTCTACCCTATCAGAAATTGTTCTATCATAAGTTGGATTAACTTTAACTGCTTCTTCTATTTTTAATTTGGATGCATCTTTTATATAGTTAATATTTTCTGGACTAGCTTCTTTATATGTGTTAGCATCTTCTATATTGTCTATTATAATTCTATCTTCAGCTTTTCTTGATCCTACTTTAGAAGATTCAACAACATAAAAATTACCAAAGTTATCAACCATTTCTTTTGTTGATCCAACAGTATATAAAACACCATTTTTAACAAGGACAGTACCTTTAGATAAACCTTTTAGATTACCAAAATCAAATGTAGGTGCCTTTTTCTTTTGTTTAATTTTTTTATTTCTAGCTAATGTTGCATCTTTTTTAGATGTATATGCACTACTATCAATAGGGTTATTATTATTATCAGTAATAAAATATACTTTTTTAGTTTTACCATCTTCTTTATCAACTGTAGATCTTTCAGTAACATTTAATCCTGATTTATGTTTTGTAACTTTATCTGTAGATTTAACAGTACTTTCATTAAAAGTTTGGCTAGATTCTGTATTAGGTAAAATATCATAAAAAGATACATTTCTAAACAATAATATATCTAATACTTTTTCATTATTAGATTGAGTAGGTAACCAATCATAAAAGTTAGGAAGATTTTTATTTTTTAAAAATAATGGGCTATATACTTGTTGATGTATATCTTCTATAGCTACTGCTTGTCTTCTAGCTTTTTTAGATACTTTGTTGTTTACCCAATCACTAAACTGTAAATACTTTTTATTAGAAGCAGAACTTTGTTTAACATAGTCAATATATTTTTGTTTTAAAAATAAATCACCTTCTTGATTTTGTCTTTCTTCTTCTACATCTGTTTCATCTACTTCATCTACAAAATTAGTTTCATAATCTATATCATCTTCTATATCTTCTGTTTCTTGTACTTTTGGTTTATCTTCTTTTGTTAAATTTTCTTGAGCAGAAATAATATAGTTTGCTTTTTCCCATTGAGAATCAGCTTCATTAAGTAAACCATTTTCAGTATAATAAGTTTTTGGTATTGGTCCGTTCTTTTCTAAATATGAAATTAATTCTGCATGATCAGGATATACTCCTATAGCAGATAATTCATTTAACCAAATATTTGTTTTAGTAACTTTTAAATATTCTCTTAGCCTTTGAGTTACATTTCTTTTGTTTTCTTCAAATGCTCTTTTAAATCTAGGCTCAATTCTTTCTGCTAATGATACAAGATTTTGAGGAGCTAGTATAGTTCTTACAGCTTTGCTTAAAATTTGTTGTCTTTGAGTTAATGATTTAGAATCTAAAATTAAATCTACATAATCATCAATTTTATCTGATTGAATATTATCACCTAAATCTTTTGCTAATAGATCTAAATATTCAACAAATACTTTTTTAAATTTATCTCTATTTGCAACATCAAACTCACCAAATGAGTTCATTAAATTTTTATCAGATATAATATTAACAATAGCTTCTAATGTTACATCTCTATTAACATCAGTGCTTAAAATTTGTTTTCTTAAATCTTCAACAATTTTAACTCTTTGATCACGTGCAGCTCTTTCTTTAGAACGCTCAGTAAGATCTTCAATTTTTTCTAATTCAGCATCTGAAAATATTTCTCTTTCAGTAACATTAGCAGGATCAGTAATAACATTAAATATATTTTGTAAAGCAATTAATTTTGCTTGTTTACTTTTTAATGCTGCTGACTCTTCTGTATTTAATTCTGGTATTTCTTCTTTTTCTATTATTGATTTTTCTCCAGTTTTTTCATCTTCAACTTCTTCAGTAACAACAGTTGGTCTTGTTGCTATATCAATTTCATTTTTTAATAAATTTATTTCAGAAATTAATGATTGTATATCTGTAAGAACATCAATATCATTAGCTGCCATTTTAGCAATAATAGGATCTGTACTTAATGTATTATAAATAGATGATATTCTTTTTGCAGTATTATTAAATTGATCTCTAGCAAACATTGCCATTTTTCTAGCATGATCAAATGCAGCATATCTTATAGCTTCTTCTCTTTGTTCTCTTGTTCCTTCTTTGTATAAATTTGGATCAAAAGGATTTACAATTTCTTCATTAAGCTTGTCAAAAGCTTTACGCATATCATCAGCTTTTTCTGACATTTCAGTAAGTCTTTCTCTAGTCTTACCTGATTTAATATCATCTGCACTTTGATCTGGCATTGCTTCAGCTAACATTTGATCATCAAGTTTAGACATATCCTCAAGGTACTGAGCAAAGTCTCCTAATTTACCTAATGATGCTGCTGTATATAAATGATTAAATATTAATGCATTTTTTTTGTCATAAAATGATCTTACATCTCCATCATATGTAGAGTTAAGCATATCCTGACTAGCTTCTTTTTGAAACATTGCATTGATCTTATTAGGATCAAAATACTCTTGAGGATTATTATACATTTCCTCTAGTATTGGTTTAGCTTCTTTTAGATATTCTTCTTCTTGTTCTTTTTGTTTTGCAAATTCTTCTGGTGTTGCAAACCTGCTATACAAATTTGGTAATCCATTAAATACTAGTTTTTGTGGACCTTGAACTAAACCACCCATTAAAAATCCTGACATAAATACTTCAAACCCTTGACCACTCATTTGTGATTTTGCACCTGAATATATAGATGCCATTTGTGCATCAAGACCACCCATTGCAGGATCTCTATAAAGATTTTTATAATAATCTTCTGCACCTACAGCAATAGCTTCTTGAGTTATTTCTTGAAAACCTTCTGCAAGATTAGCTGAAGAATATCTTAATAAGCTTGCACCAGCATTTCTTAAATTACCATATAATCCTCTTTCGTATATTCTTTTAAGTCTATTTTTACTTAATATTTTAACATCTGTTTTAGCAGCTTCTTTTGCACCTTTAGTTGCTGTCTTTCTCATTATTCTATTTCCTAATGATCCAGCAGTTTTACCAAATACACCAGATAATCCTCTAAATCCTCTTAGAGCAGTACCTAATACAAATTGATTTGAAAAGAAAATAACAGGAAAATTCCACATTAATGTAGTAAATGCTGCTTCTTGCGCTGTATTATTTATTTTTTTTAGATCATCACCCATAGGTCTAGATCCATATTTTGCTACATACTCATGAAATAAATCATTATATAATTTATTCTGTACTAAACCAGCTTCTAACTTACTTTCTGCTATTGCAAGATTAAACATTCTAGCATCTCTATAAAAACCTCCTGCAGTTTTAGCAGTCTTAGCCATTAATGATAATGCTTTAGCTGTATTTTGTGTAGTCTTTATTTCTTTTATTGCTTTGAGTGTATTTGGAGTCATAACATTCATAGTCCATCTACCAGCATTTTGCCAAAAAGATCTAGCTGTAGCAGCATCTTCTACTTTATCTACAAGGTTTGCAGATGATTTAGCACCTTTAAGTACATCTAATGATTTATCAGCAGCTTTACCTAATCTAACTATATTATATGCTGTTCTACTAGCTACAATAGGAGTAGCACCTCCAACTGTTATTGCTTCTAAACCAGCAAGTGCAAGTTCTTCTACAGCAATATTTGCAAGAATACCAAAAGTATATCCTGAGTTAAGCATAAGATTATTGGTAAATGCACCTATACCACTTTTAGAAGAATTACCTATTCTCATAGCATCTTCAAATACATCTGCACCATCTGTATCTCCAGATAAATAATTGCCATTAAAAGCATCAGCTATTGCATCATAAGTACTCATAAATCCAGTACTAAATATTCTACCCCATTGACCTCTCATTCTAGCATTTTCATCCCACCATGTAGAATTTGCATTATATACAGTTTCATTATCTACATATGGATGAAATCCTATTTTATTAAATAAATGTTTAAAACCAGGTGCATTATACCTATCATAGTTTGTAGCTTTTTTATCAAAATTTAATGGTTGTAATTCTATTGGATTAGAAACAGCAGTTTGATTTAATTCTGGAGCATTGTAGTCTAAAATAGTTTGACCTAATGGATCATCAACAACATTTTCTGATCTAAATAATCTAGAATTTGGATCCATATTATATGGATAATCCATAATAACAGGATTAGAATTCATCATGTTAGCTAAACCATTAGCTCCTCTAACAACTGTTGGATCAATAGTTGTTTGTATTGGCTCACCAGAATTAGGAATTATTAATTGATCTCTTATGTTTTCAAAATCAACATTAACTGATGGTATGCTAGTAGGAGTATAACCGCCTGTTGGAGGATTAAGTGTAATCTCTGGCGTTGTAATAATTCCTTGATTTAAAGCTGTTTGATCAACTGCTTCATTAATATTAGAATTGTCAGGAACATTAGGTTGAAAATCTAAATTTATAGTTTCTTCTGCCATCTTTTATATTAGTTTTCTTCATCATCTTCATCAGACGGTGATTGTTCAAGTTTAGTTTGTTTTTGTAATAATAAATTTTGTGATGCTAATTGTTCTAATTTTTTCTTTTGATCTATATAAAATCTATCTATATTACTTTCTGTTATTGGAGCACCATCAGTAGTAACTAATGGTTGAATAGGACTAAAATCTCCTAATACCATATTTTTACCGTCAAAACTATATGTTGCATATTTTTGATATACAACACCATTCTGCATTTCAAATTTAATTTGACCTCCATTAGGTACATCTAATGTAGCTGTTCCTTGATTTACTGGATCATTTATTAAACTTTTAATCATAGAAAAATTTTGTCTATCTGGATCTAAAGGATTACTAAATAATTCTTTATTTAAAAATACTGTAATAGTTTGATCTTTTATTTTTATATCACCATCACCAAAATTAACATCTATATTGCTAGCAATTCTTTTAGCATAATCACCATCTAATATAAATTTATACATTGCATACTTGCCATCTGCTGATTCTCCACCACCATAACCACTATATTCTATTCTATATCCAGGAGTACCTTTGGTTTCAGCACCTCCACCTGGTTTCCAGTTTCTATCAGCTCTAATTTCATTTAAAACTAATTCAGCAGTTCTTCTATCATTTTCACTAATTTTCATGCTAAATGCTGCACCAGCATCTCCTTCAGTCATAAATACTTGATTATCTGGCATATTATCTATTGCAGAGAAAAATAAATCTAATTGTTGATTTACATACTTATCTTTAGTACCAGCATCATATCTAAAAGGTATAATAGGTGCTATAGACATATCACCATCTGTTTGATTACCATAATAAAAAGAATCAAAATCAAATGTAGTTTCAAAAGGAATAGCTGTTTCTTTATCCATTTCAACAGCCATTTGATTTTTAACTTTATCTATAATTTGTTTAAAACTACCATACTCTAAAACTTCATTTGCAATTTGCATAGGATATGTATTTGGATCAGAAGCAGATCTACTCTCATCTGTATCATATGATGGTGCAAAATCTTCAGTAGCACCATAACCAAATTTAAATGTACCATCACTAGTTGGTTGATAATATCTTACAAGAAATGTACCAGGATCTTGATTAACTGTTTTAGCTATATCTTTAAGCATTTTAGCTCTTACAGCTTGTCCCATAACTTTCATTATCATTTGTGGATTAAATCTACTTGGATCATTTGGTAATGATTTCATTGCATCTTGTGCTTCTTTAGTAGTTAATAAAGCTCCTGGTATACCTTGATCTATTGTAATAATATTATTAGTTTTTGGATCAAAAATTTGATCATAAATTTCTGCATCACTTGGTAATGATTTAGGAGCTAAATTTTGTATATTAGTTACTATTTCTTGAACTTTATTTTTATATAATGTTTCTGTAGGTATCATATAACCATTCTCATCAAATAACATTATATTCCAATCAGATAAATTTTCTTGACCTAAACCTGTTCTAAGATCGTCAACAGGTATAGTTGATAAAACATTTTTATATACTTTACTTTCTAGATCTTTTATAACAGTTAATTTTTCATTTCTTAAATCAATATCATCAATTAAAACTCCTACTGTTGATCTAACATTGTTATTTATTTCTTTTTTATATGATGCAGCTAAATCTGGATCATTTTGTATTTGTTTTATTTTATTAAAATGATAATCTAAAATTTGTGGATTATTATTTAAAGCTTGAACTGCTTCATCCCATTGATAAAATTGTAAAGCTGTACCTGCTTGATTAGGCAAGAATATACCGGAAGATTTAACTTCACCTGTCCCTCTGTTAGCATCTGTAAGTAAATACCCAGCCATATTATCTAAATTAGTTTGAGTATTTAAATCATCAGCCATAACTCTATAAAAAGTAGCTAATGTTTGTATTTTTCTTGTATTTATTTCTTTGTGAACTTTTAATTCACCAGCTTCATTTCTTTCTATTTGATTTCCTCTAGATGTAATATTTTCTCTTGAATCACCTGGTATAGCATTGGGTCTAATGCTATTTCTTTCTATTTCTTCTAAATCTTTTTTAATTTGTTCTTCTAAATCTAATCTTCTTTTAAATAGTTCAAGATCTTTATTATTTCTTGCTCTAAGTTTTTCTAAATAAATTTTACTTTCTTCAAATGAATGTTGTGATGTAAGATCAGCATAGTCTCTAGCTGCTGTAAAAATATCTTTACCTAATGTATTTGCAATATATGCTGCATAACCTCTATTTAAAAGTGCATCTAAATCTTCTGAATCAACACCATTTAATATATTATTTCTTTTTTGTTCAAGTTTATTAATACCTTGTTCAATAGTTTCACCTTTTGTCATAGCATAAAACCATTTTTGATATTCTTCTGAACCTTCAATAAGTGGAGCTTCTTTAACATAAGAATCCCAACTTGCTAATTCAGATCTAGTATTATTAAGTTCAACATTTTCTTTTTCTAAAGTTTGTTTACTTTCAGCATCAAATTGACCTAATTGCATTTGTACCCATTGTTTTTTAAACTGATCTACAGGTAATCCAGATTTTTTAGCTTCTTCTTCATAAAATTTTCTTGCATTATTATATGCTTTTATTTGATAACCTTGAACTATAGTAGGATCATCAGTTATAGTTTCATTTATAAGATTAGCAGCAGGGTTATACATCTCTTCAATCATCTTAGGATTAGATGTAGATACTTTTTTATTAGGATCAAAATTAGGGTTTGCTATTTGTTTTCCTGTAGGTTTACTTAATAATGCTATACCATTTTCTTGTGTAACAATAAACTGACCCGTTTGATCAACATATGTTTGAGTTGATTTAAAACCTTTACCATCTGGTCCACCTGTATTTAAAACTTCCATAGCTTTTTCATACAGATTAGGGTTTTCAAAATATTGTGGTAATGGAACACTCATAGATTCTGATCTTGATTTATTTTGAAAATCATCCATCATATAATTCATATATTGGACTCCATCATCCCAATATCTTTTACGTTGTTCATCACTAGCAGCATTTTTATATGAGTTAGCTAAACCCATTTGATCTTTATAAGTCTTTGTATAAACAATATCTCTTACAAGTTTTTCATCTTCATAGAATGGTTTAAATAAACCTTTTGCAGCTTGTACATTTTGTGCCAAAGAAAAGTCTAACCCTGATATTTGTTGTATTTTAGGAGCAAGTTTTTTTGCATAACTATCTCTAAGTGCTTGATTATCTTCTCTAGATAAATCAGCATATACAACATCACCATACAAATTGTTTAATTGCTTGGTTGTTTTATTATACCTGTCTTGTCTTTGATCTAATGCATCAGACAAAAATTTAAAATCAGGCGTATATGCCTTCAATTCAGGTACATAATCTTTTACATTTGGTAAGTAAGTTGCCATATTACAAAAATACTAAAATTTTATAAGTTTTAATAAGTATTAAATTAAACTCTTAAAGTTTATTCATTACCCATTATCCAATTTCTTAATTTAATTCTACTGTTTATTAAATCTTGTTCTCTAACTGCTCCTCCATATTTAAATGATCCTCCATATCTACCAGTTGTTGTATTATCATCATTTTGATTATTTGCATCTATATTATTATTTGCTATTTCATTTCTTGTGTAATCAACACCTCCTGGATTATTTACAGATTCCATTTTTACTTTAACACATTGCATTATTTGACTTTCTGGTACTCCTGATTTTTTACAAGATGCAATTGCGTCTTCTACTGTTATAGGTTGTGTATTAGGATTACCTCTAAATGCTTCTAATGCTTCAGGATTTTGAAATATAGTTCTATGTTGCTGAGGATTAAAGTAATAATTTGGATTTCTTAAATTAAGTTCATATAATTTATCAGCGTTATCCATTCTAGTTACTTCAGCATCAACAAGATTCATCATATCTTGACCTTTAACATTGTCATAATTTTGATCTACAAGATTCACCATGTCTACATAATCAGACATATATTTATCATTTAACTCTCTAGATTTATTTATTTCTGCTACATTATAAGCTTGAGTATTATCAAATATTTTAGTATTAGTAGCATATCTATTAGCTTGAATTTTATCTATTTGATCTTGTGCTGCACCTTGAACCTGTGAAGGATCTCTTGAAACAGCCATAGCTTGATTAGCCAAAGCTGTTTGTGCAGCTACTGCAGCTCTATCATCTACATAACCAGGATCTCTCATAATTGGATCATAGTTACGCTTTCTTCCATACTTTTTATCCCTTTGCATTGTAAGTGCTGCTAAAGCTCCTACTTTTAAATCATCTCCTGGAAATGTTAAATATGGTGGGATGTCACCTGTAGGTGTATCTTCTGGTTCTTCTTCACAGTCACAAGCTTTTACATTAAAACCTTTACCTTGCTCCATGCATTCTTGCATTTTAAGCCTTTTAGTTTCTTCATCACATTCAAAGTCTATATCTATATTATCTTGTTTATCAGTTACAGAAACAAACTGTTGACTTGTGTTATCACCAATTTTACCATCAATTTTAGAAACAAATCTACCACTATTTGGTACAATTTCATAAGCACCTCCAGTATTAGTACTATAATTTATATTAACTTGTTGAAGTAATTCTTTTTGTTCATCAGTACCTGTTTCTTTTAAAGTAGCTAAAGCATTATACATACCTTGATACATTTTAATTGATTCTTCATCAGGAACAGGCATTCCTAATTTTTCAGCATTTCTTTTTAATTGTGCTGTAATATCACCATCTTTAAAACTTACACCAGATGAAAATGCTGCATTAAACAATATATTCATATCATTAAATGCTTTATATAATTCTTTATCAGACTTACCTGTTATTTTAGCAGGATCATCTAAATCTTTATATGCTTTTATCCATGCATCTCTAACTCCTTTAAAGTTATCTTGATTCATAATATTATAATAACCTTCATGAGCACCTATACCTGCATCTACTTTATTTTCAAATTCTGCATCATAATTAGGATTTTCTTCACCATTTATATATTGACCAGTTGGAGATGTTCTAAAATAAGGATTTAATGATATTGGATAACCCATATCATCGGTGCCTTCATAAAGAAAAGAATTCTCACCATTGCCTTCTTGATAAGCTGGTAACTCTTTTCCTTCTCTAGCCATCATTAATTGAGGATTATAAAAATCATAACCCATATTTTGTTTTGCAGCAATATTAGTTTCTCCTACAAATTCTGACAGAGGAATAGTTGTTTCTGCAAGAAACTCTTGTTCTGATAATTTTTGTAATTGTGCTTGAACTTGTGCAAGATTTTGATCTAAAATCATAAGTCTTTCTTCTAATCCTGATTGAGCTTCTGGACTAGAGAACTGCTCAGGATTTTCCTGATAAGCCATCATGATCATTTGTCTTTGTTGAGCTAACTGTTGTTGTGCATTAATTAATGCTTGCATTTGTTGATCAGCAGGACTCATTGCATTTGGATCTCCACCATCTTGTTCTTTATCCATAGCCTTTTTTATAGCAGCATCTTTTCTAGCTAAATAAGCTGCTTCTCCTTTTGGTCCACTATATGATCCACCTTCTTCAAATGGACTTATATAATTTATAAAATCTTTCATTCCTTGCATTGGATCATCTACTACATAATCATAATCATCAGGAATAAAACCTTTTAATGTTTCTTTCCAACCAGGTAATGTTCCTACAGCCATTTTATTTGTAGTATTTGGTGTAGACTTAAACATATCAGAATGACCAGGCATTATAGGCGCTCCAGTTTCCATAGTATTTAAAAACATCATCTGTATTTCAGGTATGTCTTTTAATCTATTTTGTGTTCTCCATGCATTATACTGCTCCATCATTTCTGCTGGTATAATTGATGGTTGACCACCCTTTTGCATATTGTCAATAATATTTTTTTGTGCTGCTGGTGGTAATGCTTGAAATCCTTTATTAGTAGGTATTTCTTTACCTTCTTTACCATATATAAAATTACGTAATTCCATACCACCCATAGCCATACCCATTTGAGGCATTGGTGGCATCATTTCTTGTGGTGGCATCATGCCTTGTGGAGCAGGTGGCATCATACCTTGAGGAGGCATACCTTGACCTTGCTGCTGCATAGCCATAGCCATTTGTTCCATTTCTTGAGGTGATGGTTGTCCTTGTGGTGGCATTCCTTCTTGCATACCTTGAGCCATTTGTTGTTCAGATTGTTTTGCTTGTTCAATCTTCATTTCAAACTCTTTTGGATCTATACCATTCTCTAATAGATATGGGTATGCAGCTAATGGTAAACCTTCTTCAAAATCTTTTTTCTTTTCTTGCATAAAAGCAATTTGAGAAAGTTTTATTTTATTCTTTTTTATCATAGCCTCAGCACTTTGAATTGCAATATCGTCTGAGCTAGGATCTTTAAGAACTTCCATATATTTATTAATAGGAAATTTTTTAGAGACTGCAGCAGGGGTAAGTCTCTTTGATGATGATACACCAAGTTCTTTTAGTTCTTCTTTTGTAAATTTCATTTTTCTTGTATCAGAAAAAATAAAAGATTGTTCTGGTAAATTTAAAGGTGTTCCACCTTGTGAATGTCTTTTACCTCCTATATTATATAATTCATAAAAACCATCTTGATCAGCATCAGTTAAAACAGTTTCATTTTTTTCTGCTTCAACATTAGCTTCATCACGTGGTACAGGTTGTAAAGTGCTACCTACAGTACCACCAGCCGCCATTTTTTTTACAAGCCTGTTATTTTTTAATTCAAACCCTTCCGGGATATTTTTAAGTTTAATTTTCATAACTACATTATTTCAAAGTCAGCCCCCGCTGCCATTAGTTGTTTAATTAGTTCCATGTCTGCATCTATAATCTCTTCACCATTTTTTGCCTGCATCATTAAAAATTTAGGATCATAAGAAACTATAGTTTGATTTAAAAATTGTTGTAACGAACTATAATCTGGCTTAGGCATACCATTTGTTTCTGTACCCATTTGTGCAATTTGACCTCTAGGTCCATCACCATAACCTAAACTATTAACTCTATACGCTCCTGAGTTTACACCATAATCACCTTTATCACCTCTACTAGCTTCAATAGGATTAACAAAATCACCTATTTCATCTTGTTCATTATCTGTTTCTAATTCATTTTTTAACATGTCACCATAGCCTGCAAAATAATTTATTGAATCTGCACCCATTGTAGCAGCTTTAGCAGCTTCTCCAAATACTCTTTTAGCTGTTCCTACAAAACCTGTATTCATAAATGCATTACCTTCATTATATGCTGAATCTAATTTTTGTTTTCTTTCATAAGCTTTTATTTCTGCTTCAGTCATATTAGCCTTTTGCTCATCAGTAAGATCAGGTTGACTAAAACTCATTTCTACAGGAGCAGCTGGTCCTTCTGGTTCTACAACTGGTATATCAGTATTATCAACAGGTGTACCTTCAGTACTTACTTCATATGTATCAACTTGATTAGGATTAGTTGGTATTTCTTGATTCATTCCAAGAGGATTCATATAATCTGGAGTTGGTAAATCTAAATCTAATGGAGTACCACCAGCAATTTCATTCATAGAAGGAGCAGTTACAACAGGATTTACTGATTGTCCAGAAGTTGTAGCACCTGGATTAGTAGGGCCTGAACCAACCCCTTCATTATTTTGTGAAGAGGTAAATGGTGTTTGGTTCATAAAATTTTGTCTTTCAGAATTAGTATTATTTCTAAATTCATTAAAATCATTTTGACTTTCTTTAGATAATCTATTAAACTCTTCTTCAGTAACTTGTTGACCATTAAATATATATGTCTCTTTATTTGTTTCACTTGGACCTACATCACCTTGATATTTTTGTAAATTTTCTCCTCCATCTTCAAATCCTGCACTAATTCCAAAACCATATCTAGGTGTGTTTGATTGAAAATCATAACTTATATCTGGACTAGCTGAAATATTAAATCCACGCATATTACCCTTTCCTCTAATTAATGGTATATTACCTTTAAAACCTAAACGCATACCTGGATTTATTGTTCTCATTGTACCATAATTACCATATATACCTCCTGAAAGTCCTGTATTTTGATTTCTTAAACCTGCGTATGCTCCTGCATCAACTCCAAATAAATTACCTTCAATTTCAGGTGTTACTGAGTCAAAAATATTTATAGCTGCATCATTTTCTAAACCATGAAAATTTTCAAATTTATCTACATATGCAAAGTCAGAGCCAAGCTCACCTCTACTATAATTTAATCCAAGATCAGCACCTAAATCAATAGCAAGATCTCTACCAAGCCCTCTTGGTGAATAAGTATAATCACCACCAATACCAATACGTTGACCTACATTAGTCATATAAGGAGCAGAATAATCTTGATATGCACCATATGCAGATTGTACATTTTGTAAATGTAAAGGTGCATTTTCCATCATAATGTCCATATCTGAATCTACATATTTTGTAGCATATCTTTCACTACCTGGTGTTCTATATGCATTTGTGCCTATATTTATATTACCAACTAATTGTGAAGTTGGTGTTTTAAGTAATTGACTTGAAACAAGAGGTATATTAGCATTAAATCCGTATCCTTGTTGAACACCTTTATCAACAGCACCAAATGGTAAGTTTCTTGTTATTCTGTTTATTGGAGCTATAGTTTTAGTTCCTATAGTAAAATTAGGATCTCTTAATGTATAGTTTCTAAAATTACTTTTTCCAAACTGTGCTTCAGGTATTTCTTCTCCTCCATATACAAAAGCAGAAAGATTATTTCTTGGAAAACTTCCTCCAGCCATTAAATATCTATCATCAATTGGATCTTGACCAATATTTTCTTGCACATTAAAATTATATGTTCCTTCTGTTGCTATTTTATCTGCATCATAATCTGCTATTTCTTTTTCACCTGTATTTGTTACTCTTGATAATTTAGTAACTTCAGTTAAGTCATCGTTATATAACAAACTTTGTACATTAATATCTTTTACATTTTCTTGTGCTATATCACCTGCAGTTTTATCAGCATTTGTAAAAGGGACTGTTATAGTTTTTTCATTACCAGGTCCTTCTGGTTTTGAAGGATCATAGTTAGGATTAGGTTTTGTAATATCAGCATAAGAAATAGTTCCATCATCATTCATTACTTGTTTACTTAATAATGAATTTCCATCATTATCAAGATATGTTTCTGAATGTTGTTTTGCTAATGTATTAAAGTATTTTTGTTTAGCTTCATCTTGAGTCATAAACAAATTTTCAGCAGTATTTGCATCTTGATTTATATTTCCTGATTTATCATATAAATTTTTAAAACCCTCTCCATCTAATATTACATTTTCATCTGTTGTATTAGTAAGTGTAGTTCTTGCAAAGTCAGATTTTTTAAAAGGTAAACCTGTTCTAGGATTTATATTTCCAAGTGCATTTTTAAAATCTGTACCAAGATTTTTAAATTTAGTTAAACTACTAGCAAGATTTAATAATGGATTAGCTGTACTTATTGACTTTGGTATACCATATTCTATATCACCTGTTTGAGTATAATTATTATCTATGTTATATTTAGGAATAAAAGGTGTAGGTGTTTCTGTACCAGTATTTGCCAATACTAAATCAGTCATGTAGTCATCATAGCTAAAAAATTCAGATCCATTTTGCATCATAGGTATACCTGTAACATATTGATAATCAGATAACATTGGATAAACGTCAAAAGTTTGTTTTTGATTATTTTTTTTATTTCTTTTCATAATTGTTATATGGACACCATTCTACATTAATAATATACTAAAAATAAAGCAATTTAACTAATTTTACTACAATAACCCTAATGAGTTTAAATGTGCTTTTTCTGTTTGTGTAAGATTATTTCCGTTTTTATATTTTAATATTATATCTTTAGTTCTTTTATGTTTTCTTTGTTTTTTAATTAAATTTGATTCAACATCTATAATGTTAAAATCATCTAAAACATCTGTGCTATCTGAATCATAGTATACTCTTCCTTCTATATCAGGTTGTTTTGTATATGATATATAAGGTATGTCTTTTAATTTATCAAAATGTTTTTTTACTGTATATCCATTATTTAATTTTAACTGTCCTCCCATTGCAAATTCAGATTTAAAAATACCCTGATTAATCATTTTATTTATTAAACCATCTGTATTTGCTAAAGATAATTTTCCTTTTGTAAAAGGAGATTTAACATATTTAGATTTTTTTTCACCACCTTTTTTTTGTACTTCTAATTCAATATCTGTTCCCCATTGTGGTACTGGATCATAAATTAAACCTTTGCTATCTTTTTTATATTCAAGAGGCTGTCTTGGTGATTTTTTAATTAAATTAGTTACTTTAAATTTTGTATCACTTGGTAATAATAATTCTGTTTCAACAAATGATTGTTTTTGATTTCTAGTTAAAAATTTATTTAAATCAGGTCTATTTACAAACGCATTTCTATTAGTTGGAAAATTTTTAATTAAAAATCTCTGACTACCAAATTGTGGTAAAGGTTTACCAATTGACCAAGATGTTATATCTCCTAAACTAAAAACTTCTCCTGATTTTAATCTATCTATATAATCTTGTAAACTTCCGCCAGAAGAACTTGTAACATCAAATGTTCCAAATGCTCTATTTAATTCTATAGGTTTATCTCTATCTAAACTTTTCCAACTAATATTATTATTTTTTAAATAGTCATCTAATAGTTTTGCATATGAATCATCTTGTATAAAAAAAGGTCTAGTATCTCCTGTATTTACCATTGGAAAACCACCTTGAGGCACATATCCTGATTTTCCATCAAATGAACTAAATTTAAAAGGAGCAGAATTAATTGTATAATCTGCTAATATCTTTTCCATAGATTCATCTATTTCAGAAGAATTTTTTAAACCTCTATGCTGAATTAAACTACTGCCTTTTTGAATAGGTATTGTAACATTGTCTATAAGATTTCTACCAGTAATACCACGCATATCTGCAGTATTCATATACTTATATAAATCATATTGATTTCTTATAGTACTAGGAATAAGTAATCTAGGATGTTGTTTTATAAGACCATAATTTAATTTTCCTCTATCAATATAACTTTTTAAAAGATTATATGTAAGACCATATTTATTTTTTTTAGGTCCACCATTAGAAAACATTGGTATTTCAAAAACAGAATTGCCAGGAAATGTATAATTAGCACCTGGCATCATAACTTTACTATTACCTAAGTTATCCATACCAAGTACAGGAAAATCTACATCCTTCATAGTTATATTACCTGATGGTATTATATTATAAGGATTATTCTTATCCTTGCTATTTC
>Ga0098042_1000052_pt1 | contig 36855 bp, 27 predicted proteins | sample 9_EtaG_FD_75066 | JGI IMG/M metagenome (GOLD analysis project Ga0098042, IMG submission 75066) | Marine viral communities from the Subarctic Pacific Ocean - 9_ETSP_OMZ_AT15188 metaG | ecosystem: Environmental > Aquatic > Marine > Oceanic | place: Pacific Ocean | collected 2015-01-10
GGCGGTAGTAATCAATCTGTTATTATTGGTGAAAGCGCGGCTTTTAATGGTGCATCTAGCAGCGCAGTTATTGTAGGTCAAGCAGCTGGTAATTCAAGTGGTGGTTTTGAAACTGTTTTAATAGGTCAATTTGCTGGAGCTTTTGGTGGCGCAGCGGCGCGTCAAATAGCTATTGGCGCCGGGCAAACAGGTAGAAGCAACACTGCAAATGCTCATATGGATGTAGGATATGCTGCTGGTTATTCAAATACATCAGGACAATATAATACAAACATAGGTCTTGAAGCTAGTTATTCTAATACAACTGGAGCAAGTAGAGTTGTAGTTGGATACGAAGCTGGACGAAATAACACAGGTAATAATAATGTGTTCTTAGGTAAAGCTACTGGTAAAGGTTCTGGTTCTGGTTCTCAAACAATAGCTATTGGACAAGGTGTAATGGAAACGGCTAGTCAAATAGATAACTCTGTGTTAATTGGAAATTATATGGCTGCTAACTGTACTTCAGGAGCAGGTTCAACTGTTGCTATTGGTACAAATTGTTTATCTGCATCTGGTTATAGCGGAGAAGCAAATACAGCAGTAGGTCATCAAGCCGCAGATTATTTAACATCTGGAGATCAAAATACTTTAATAGGTAGAGAAGCTGGTAAAGCTCTAACAACAACAAGTGATAATACATTTCTTGGGTATTTAGCAGGTAGAGGTAAACTTAGTGGAACAGTATCTGGCGCTAACAACGTAGCAATAGGAAGTGATTGCTATACGACAATGACTAGTGGAAGCAATAATGTTGTAATAGGTTATAGAACTCTTGGTGGTGTTGGAGAACAGTCTGGAACTAATAATGTTTTTATTGGTCAAAGTATTTACTTTAATTCATATTTTTCTGGAAGTAATTCTATGGTGCTTGGTTCTACGGCTACTCCTTCTGCTCAAAATGTTAGCAATGAAATAACGTTAGGTAATTCTAGTATATCTACTTTAAGATGTCAACAAACTAGTATTACTGCTTTATCAGATGAAAGAGATAAAAAAGACATTGAAACATTACCTTATGGATTAGATTTTGTAGATTCTTTAAAACCTAAAAAGTTTGTTTGGGATCATAGAGCAGAAACTGATTCAGATGGTAATGAGTTTTTTAGTAATAATAAAGGTAAAAAAGATATTGGATTTATAGCACAAGAACTACAAAGTGTTGACGACGATTATTTAAATTTAGTATTTGACTCTAATCCAGAAAAATTAGAAGCTACATACGGAAGATTAATACCTGTGTTAGTTAAAGCAATACAAGATTTATCAGCAAAAGTAACAGCATTAGAAAACGCTTAATAATAACAATAAATAAATAAAAATGTATAAAAACGTAATTACATCAGAAAATACACCAGATAGCCACAAGGCAGTTATTGTTGGTCAAGTAGATGGTCAATTAGCAGAAGCTGCAGACGAAAATACTTCAGCAGAGCAATTGCAGCGTCTTAAAGATCACTTTCTTTGGTTACTATCTAACGACTTTTATAAAGACGAATGTAGCGCTGAGCAAGTAAGTGGCATGGAGTCATATTTACCAGCTGATTACAAAGATAGCTACGAAGATTTACCTGTACAGTAGATTTACTAAAACAGGTGTAACTATATAAATATAAAACAATTAAATTAAATAAAATAAAATTATGAGTAAAGAAATTAAAAAGATAGAAGAAATAGAACTTTCTAAAGTAACAGAGCAACAACAAAGATTGTCAGAAGCTCTTACTAACATTGGTGTATTAGATGTACAAAAATTAAGTCTACATACTAAAGTAAAAGAAATTAGTGATGAAATTGAAGCTACTAAAAAAGAATTAGAAGCTAAATATGGAAAAATTAATATTGACTTAAAAGACGGAAGTTATACAGAAATAGAAAAAACTGATGGCAAGTAATATTAGAAAGATTAGTATTGGATCTGACTATAAAAACGATGCTATGCACTATTCTATAGGTCAACAAGTTTACGGTGGTCACGAAATATCACATATACTTTTTGAAGATTCAGATAATTCTTATAATATACATATAAAGAAAAAAGACGAAGTATTACCATGGAAGAAATTTAATTCTCACATGGCTATATCAGTTGAGTATGATTTAGAGTATTAATGAAAAGTTTATATGATTTTATCGTTGAACCATTAGGCGATAAATACAGTAATACTGTAAGTGTTGGTAATAAAAAACTAGTTGTAAATACTAAAATAGAAAATTGGAAATTTGTTAACAGAGTGGCTAGAGTTGTAGAAACTCCAGCCGCTTTTTCCACTCCTATAAAAAAAGGTGATACTGTCATTATTCATCAAAATGTATTTAGAACTTTTTATGATATAAAAGGCAAAAAGAAAAAAAGCAGATCTTGGTTTAAAGATGATTTATATTTTTGTGCAGCAGATCAAATTTATTTATATAAAAATAATGCTGATTGGCAAACTATAAATGATAGATGCTTTGTAACACCTATAAAAAACACTGAAGATTTAACACTTGATAAAGAGGTAAAGCTTGTTGGTATACTTAAATATGGTAATAAGTTCTTAGAAGCGCTTAATATTAATCCAGGTGATTTAATTGGTTTTACACCTAAAAGTGAATGGGAGTTTTTAGTCGATGATAAGCGGCTATATTGTATGAAATCAAATGATATTGTAATTAAGTATGAGTACGAAGGAAACGAAAAAGAATATAATCCAAGCTGGGCGAGTAGCAGTTGAAGAATTAATTAAGGTAGCTAAAGAACCTATTGTAGATTCAAATGATGATATATCTGCTGATAGATTAAAAAACGCAGCGGCGACAAAAAAATTAGCAATATTTGATGCTTTCGAAATATTAAATAGAATACAAGAAGAGCAAGATATGTTAGAAGATAAACCAAAAGAAGTTAAAAAGCAAAACACTTTTAAAGGCTTTGCAGAAGGAAGATCTAAGTAATGTATCAACAAGATTTATTGAAAATATTAAAAAACCATATTAAACCTAAAGTTCTTAAACGAATGAATAGGTATAAAAAATGGGAGTACGGTTATAACGAAGAACACGATATTGTAATTATAAGTAAAACTGGTAAAATAGGTGATATATATGAAATACAAAATCTTAAAATAGCTTTACCAGAAAAAGAAAACGTACATAAGTTTAATAATAATAAGTGGAATCAATTTCAATATCCAAAAACATTAAGTAGAATTAAATCTACATTTGATTGGAGACAATATCCACAAGATTTTAAAGAAAAGTGGTATGATTACATCGATAATGAGTTTAACCGTAGGGAAGAAGGTTTTTGGTTTTATAACAAAAGCGTTGCTACTTACATTACTGGTACTCATTACATGTACTTGCAGTGGAGTAAAATTGATGTCGGGGCACCAGACTTTCGGGAGTCGAATAGATTATTCTACATTTTCTGGGAAGCTTGTAAGGCCGATGTACGGTCTTACGGATTGTGCTACCTTAAAAACAGACGTTCTGGGTTTTCCTTTATGGCATCAGGAGAGGTGGTTAACTTGGCAACTATATCCTCTGACTCTAGATATGGTATATTATCAAAGTCCGGTCCTGATGCTAAGAAGATGTTCACAGATAAGGTGGTACCCATATCGGTTAATTACCCCTTCTTTTTCAAGCCGACCCAGGACGGAATGGACCGTCCAAAGACCGAACTTGCCTACCGTGTCCCAGCCAGTAAGTTTACCCGTAGAAAACTTACCGCGACCAACGACGAAACCTTACAGGACGAATTACAAGGTCTTGACACCACGATCGATTGGAAGAACACGGGTGACAACTCCTACGATGGAGAGAAACTCAAGCTCCTTGTTCATGATGAATCGGGCAAGTGGGAAAAGCCGAACAACATCCTCAACAACTGGAGGGTTACGAAAACGACACTAAGATTAGGTAGTAGAGTTATTGGGAAGTGTATGATGGGTTCAACATCAAACTCTTTAGACAAAGGTGGTAGAAACTTTAAAAAACTTTATGATGACTCAGATGTTACAAAAAGGAACAGCAATGGACAGACTCGCTCAGGATTATATTCTTTGTTCATACCTATGGAATGGAACTACGAAGGATACATTGATTCTTATGGGCTACCTGTCTTCGATACACCAAAGAAACATACTGAGGGACCGCATGGGGAAAAAATAAAACTAGGCGTAATAGAATATTGGAATAATGAAGTAGAAGGTTTAAAAGATGACCAAGATGGTTTAAATGAATTTTATAGACAATTTCCAAGAACAACTAAACACGCGTTTAGAGATGAATCTAAACAATCATTGTTTAATCTAACAAAAATATATCAACAAATAGATTACAATGAAGATATAAAAAATTCTATAAGTGTAGTACAAGGAAGTTTTCAGTGGGAAAATGGCAATCAAGATACAAGAGTAATATTTGTGCCTAATAAAAATGGTAGATTTTTTGTAACTTGGGTTCCGCCGCTAGAGCTTCAAAATAAAAGATTTTTAAAAAACGGTGTTAATTACCCAGCTAACGAGCATTGCGGAGCTTTTGGATGTGATCCATATGATATATCAGGAACTGTAGATAGAAGAGGCTCTAACGGATCTTTACATGGTTTAACAAAGTTTAGCATGGAAGAAGTTCCACCAAATCATTTTTTCTTAGAATATATAGCCAGACCTCAAACGGCTGAAATATTTTTTGAAGATGTATTAATGGCTTGTGTATTTTACGGCATGCCTATATTAGCAGAAAACAATAAGCCTAGACTACTTTATTATTTTAAACGTAGAGGTTATAGAGGTTTTGCTATGAATAGACCGGATAAAAAAATAAATAAATTATCTGTTACAGAAAGAGAAATAGGCGGTATACCTAACTCAAGTGAAGATATTAAACAAGCTCACGCGTCAGCTATTGAAACTTATATAGAGCATTTTGTAGGTTTAAAAGAAACAGGTTATGGTGATATGTATTTTCAACGTACATTAGAAGATTGGTCTAAGTTTAATATAAACAACAGAACAACTCATGATGCTTCTATTAGCTCAGGACTTGCTTTAATGGCTTGTAATAAACACAGGTACATACCTATAAATAAAAAAGAATTAAAACCAGTTGACTTAGGTATTAAAAAATACGACAACAAAGGTACTTTATCAAAAATTTTAAATTAATGAATATATATACTAATACCAGAAGTGATTTTCCTAGTCAAGTAGTTAGTGACGCTGAGAAAGCAAGTATTGAATACGGTAATCAGGTAGCACAAGCCATTGAACACGAGTGGTTTTCTCAAGGTAGAACAAGTGGTAATAGATATTTAACAGCTTGGAATAATTTTCACCAATTAAGATTATATGCTAGAGGAGAACAGTCTATTCAAAAATATAAAGATGAACTGTCTATAAATGGTGACCTAAGCTATTTAAATCTAGACTGGAAACCAGTTCCTATTTTATCTAAATTTGTAGATATAGTTGTAAACGGTATATCAGAAAGAACATATGATATAAAAGCATACGCACAAGATCCTGAGTCAGTAAAGAAAAGAACAGAATACGCTTCTAAAATACATGAAGACATGTTGTCTAAACAATATTTAGATAATTTAAAAAACACATTAGGTATAGATTTATATCAAGTACCTAATCCAGATCTTTTACCAGAAACAGATGAAGAACTAGAACTTCATATGCAATTAAGTTACAAGCAATCATTAGAAATAGCACAAGAAGAAGCTTTGTCTAGTGTAATGGCTCAAAACAAATATGATTTAACTAGAAGAAGATTAAACATGGATCTTACTGTTTTAGGTATTGCGGCTGTTAAAACAGATTTTAATACTGCTAACGGTATAACTATAGATTATGTTGATCCTGCTTATATGGTTTATTCTTATACAGAAGATCCTAACTTTGAAGATATATATTATGTGGGTGAATTAAAGGCTATAACAATACCAGAGCTTAAAAAAGAATTTCCTTCTATATCTGATAAAGAATTAGAGCGTATACAAAACATGCCAGGCAATAGATCTTATATTACTGGTTGGGGTGATTACAACTCTAATACTGTACAAGTTTTGTATTTTGATTATAAAACATATCATAATCAAACTTTTAAAATTAAAAAAACAGATCAAGGTTTATTAAAAGCTATTGAAAAGCCAGACACATTTAATCCACCAGAAAATGAAACATTTGAAAGAGTTTCAAGATCTATAGAAGTTTTATATAGTGGGGCTAAAGTGTTAGGAACTGATACAATGTTAAAGTGGGAGTTAGCTGAAAACATGTCTAGGCCTTACGCGGACACAACTAAAGTTAAAATGAATTATTCTATTTGTGCGCCTAGAATATATAAAGGTAGAATAGAATCTTTAGTTAGTAAAACGATTGGCTTTGCTGATATGATTCAATTAACTCATTTAAAGTTACAACAAGTAATGTCTAGAATAGTACCAGATGGTGTATATTTAGACATGGACGGTTTAGCAGAAGTTGATCTTGGTAATGGTACTAATTATAATCCTGCTGAAGCATTAAATATGTATTTCCAAACAGGTTCTATTGTTGGTAGATCTCTTACACAAGATGGCGATATAAATCCTGGCAAGGTTCCAATCCAAGAATTAAACTCTAGTTCTGGTCAAAGTAAAATACAAAGTCTTATAAACACTTATCAATATTACTTACAAATGATACGTGACGTAACCGGATTAAATGAAGCTAGAGATGGTAGCACACCAGATAAAAACACGCTAGTAGGATTACAGAAAATGGCTGCTAACGCATCCAACGTTGCTACAAGACACATTAAGCAAGCTGGTTCTTATTTAACTCTTAGAACTGCAGAAAATATTTCTTTAAAAATAGCCGACGCTTTAGAGTTTCCATTAACAGCTGAATCATTAACTAATTCTATTAGTAATTATAACGTTAATACATTAAAAGAAGTTGTTAATCTTAATCTGCATGATTTTGGTATATTTTTAGAATTAGAACCAGATGATGAAGAAAAAGCTCAATTAGAGCAAAACATTCAAGTTGCTATACAGTCAAATGGTATTGATCTTGAAGATGCTATTGATTTAAGACAAATAAAAAATCTTAAGTTAGCTAATCAATTGCTTAAAGTAAAGCGCAAGCAAAAAGCTATTAAAGATCAAGAAAATGCTCAAGCTAATATTAGAGCTCAAGCAGAATCTCAAGCAGATGCTAATGAAAAAATAGCAATGAACGAGGTTCAAAAACAAGAGGCTATTAGTGGTTCTAAAGTTCAATATGAACAAGCTAGAACACAAATGGAAATACAAAAAATGAATAATCAGGCTCAACTTGATATGCAAAAAATGCAAATGCAGCATGAGTTTGATATGGCGATAGCAAAATTACAAGCTGATACAGCTTCTCAAAACAACGATAAAAAAGAAAAAGCAAAAGATAAGCGTATAAAAATGGAAGGTACGCAGCAAAGTAAAATGATAGATCAAAGAAAAAATGATTTATTACCAATTGACTTTGAAAAAGGAGAAGGCGGAGAACAATCAATGACCGCTAATCCAGAGCAAGAAGCTTCTATGGAGCAGTCTCAAGTTTAAAAAATTACTAATTATTTAATTATATTATATTATGTCAGAAGAAACAAAAACAAATGAACCTGTTAAGCAGGAAGGTGACTTTAAAATTAAAAGTAAAACACCAAGAAAATTTAAAAAAACAGAAGAAACTATAGCAAAAGTTGATTTATCTAAAGATCCTAATGTTAAAGTTGAAGAACCAATAAAGGTTGAGATTAAAAAAGAAGACGATGCCATTCAAATCGGAGAAACAGAGAAGGTATCTGTGGAAAAACTACCCGGAGATAGCGCAAAGGTGGGAGAACCTATACAAGAGTCCAACGAGACTACTGAAGGGTTTTCTCCGATCAAAGAAGTAACAGAAGAAGAGGTTAAACAAGTTGAAGCTGAAGTAAAAGAAGCTATAAGAGATGAAAAAGTTTTAGGTAAACCAATGCCTGAAAATATTGAGAAACTTGTAAGCTTTATGGAAGAAACCGGTGGTACCATAGAAGATTATACAAGATTAAATGCTGACTATACAAACGTAGATGAAACTACGCTGTTGAAAGAGTATTATAAAAAATCTAAACCACACTTAGATTTAGAAGAAATTAATTTCATAATGGAAGAAAAATTCGATTATGATACCGATATTGACGAAGAGCGAGAAGTCAAAAGAAAAAAACTCGCTAAAAAAGAAGAGGTTGCAAAAGCTAAAAACTTTTTAGAAGATCTTAAGAATAAATATTACGACGAAATCAAGTTGAGACCGGGCGTAACTCAAGATCAACAAAAAGCAATGGATTTTTTCAATCGCTATAATAAGCAACAAGAAGTAGCTGAAAAACAACACGAATTATTTAAACAGAAAACTAAAGATTTATTTAATGACGAATTCGAAGGTTTCGATATTAAAGTTGGAGATAAAAAATTTAAGTATAATATTGTTAATCGTGATAAAGTTGCTGAAAACCAATCAAACATTAATAACCTTGTAGGGAAGTTCCTTGACAATGACGGTAGTATTAATGATCACGCAGGTTATCATAAGGCTATTTATGCTGCTGAAAACGTAGATAGAATTGCAACTCATTTTTATGAGCAAGGAAAAGCTGATGCTGTAAAAGACGTCGTAAACAAATCAAAAAACCTAGTAGATACTGAAGGTAGAAAATCTCAAGGTGATGTGTTTATTGGTGGAATGAAAGTTAAAGCTATTTCTGGTGCAGATTCTTCAAAATTAAAAATTAAAACGAAAAGGTTTAACTAATTAAAATTAACAAATTATGAGTTTATCTCCACAATTTGGTAGTATTGTACCTTCGCAATTACAACAAACTTTAGCAAATAACTATCTAGTTTTTGATGGTGCTGCTGGAGGAAATTTTGCGCAACAATATTTACCAGAAATTTACGAACAAGAAGTAGAGCGTTATGGAAACAGAACGTTATCAGGCTTCTTAAGAATGGTTGGTGCTGAAATGCCAATGACAAGTGACCAAGTAATCTGGTCAGAACAAAATAGATTACATATTGCATATGATGCTTGTACTGTAGTTGCTACAGGTGCAAACAACGCTGCTACTGTAACTCCTACTGTTGCTGGTGTTTCAACTGTAGTGTCTATAAATGATACTGTAGTTCTTATGGACCCAGTTTCAGGAGCTGAAGCTAAAGGTATTGTAACTGCTACAACTCCAGGCGCGGGTGGTAGTTTTGTTGCACAGCCATTTGCTAACGCAACTTTTGCTGCACAAGGATTAGCTGCTGCTGGAATTAAAGTATTTGTTTACGGTTCTGCTTATGTAAAAGGATCATCTATGGTAGGTGGTACTCTTGCAAACGCGCAAGCGGATAGAGTATCTATAACACCTGCTTTTACACAATTTTCTAACTCACCTATTATATTGAGAGATCAGTATGTTATTAACGGATCTGATATGGCTCAAATTGGTTGGGTAGAAGTTGCAACTGAAGATGGTGCTTCTGGATATTTATGGTACTTAAAAGCTGAGTCTGAAACAAGATTACGTTTTGAAGATTACTTAGAAATGTCTATGGTAGAATCTGAATTAAACGCAAATGCTCTTGCTGTTGCAGGAACAGCTGCTGCTGCTTTACCAGGATCTGAAGGTTTATTTGCTGCTATTGAAAATAGAGGTAATGTAGAAGTAGGATTTACTGCTGCTGCTGGAATTGATGAGTTTGATGAAATTCTTAAAAACCTAGACACTCAAGGAGCTATTGAAGAAAACATGCTTTTCTTACAAAGACAAACCGCTCTTGATTTTGATGATATGCTAGCTGGTATTTCTGGTGGTTTCGCTGGTGGTACTGCTTTTGGTTTATTTGAAAACTCAGAAGAAATGGCTCTTAACTTAGGTTTCTCTGGATTTAGAAGAGGATCTTATGACTTTTATAAAACTGATTGGAAATACTTAAATGATGCTTCTACAAGAGGTGGTATTGTAGGTATTAACTCAATTGAAGGTGTATTAGTACCTGCTGGAACTTCTACTGTTTATGACCAAATTTTAGGTACAAACATTAGACGACCATTCTTACACGTACGTTATAGAGCGTCACAATCTGACGACAGACGTATGAAGTCTTGGTTGACTGGTTCTGCTGGTGGTGCGTTTACTTCAACTCTTGATGCTATGGAAATTAACTTCCTTTCAGAAAGATGTTTAGTAACTCAAGCTGCTAATAACTTTGTATTATTTAAAGGTATCTAATATCTAAATTAAATCTTAGGGTCACAAAGTGAGCGTGACCCTAGGGTTTTTTTATTAACTATTTAATTTTATCATATTATGGCTAAAAAAGCTAAAGCAGTAGAAACTGTTGAGGTTGCACCTCAGGAAGTGGTTACAAAAACACCAACAAAACCCGCAAAAGAAGCGTGGGAAGTTAAGGATAGAGTTTATTACTTAAAAGGTAATAAAAATCCATTAACATTAACAATACCTGGAAAACACACTAAAAAGCATGCATTGCTTTATTTTGATCCAGAAATAAAAAAACAAAGAGAACTAAAATATGCAACTAATCAATCAAGTCCATTTGTTGATGAGCAAAAAGGCGAGTGTACTATGGGGCATATTATGTTTAGAGATGGAACACTGAGAGTAGGTAAAGGAGATATTGCGCTTCAAAAATTACTTTCATTATACCACCCATTAAAAGGAAGAGTGTATGAAGAATTTAGCGCTGTAGCTGAAGCAGAAGACGATTTAGATTTAATAAATCTTGAAATAGACGCTATGACAGCCGCTAGATCTATGGATATTGATCAAGCAGAAGCTATAATGAGAGTTGAAAAAGGTTCTGAAGTAAACAACATGAGCTCTAAAGAATTAAAAAGAGATATATTGTTGTTTGCAAAACAAAATCCTAAAACTTTTATAGCTCTAGCTAAAGATGACAATGTTCAACTAAGAAACTTTGGTATTAAAGCCGCTGAGGCCGGTATAATAAAGTTATCTCAAGATCAAAGAACATTTACTTGGGGATCAAATGATAGAAAACTAATGAACGTGCCTTTTGATGAAAATCCATATTCAGCCTTTGCTGCTTTCTTGAAAACAGACGAAGGAGTTGAAATCTATAAATCTATAGATAAAAAACTATAAAAACAAGTGATACTAATATAAGGCGGTTTAGGCCGCCTTTTTAGTAATAAAAAATATTAAAATGGTAAATGTAAATACAGTATATCAAACCGTCTTGTACGTGTTAAACAAAGAGCAAAGAGGTTATATTCCACCAGACGAATTTAATAGTTTAGCTGAATTAGTACAAGAAGAGATATTTCAATCATATTTTCCAGACGGAAGTCAATTAAACCGTCAAAATCAAAATAACACTCAAAATGACACTGAGTTTTTTAATATATTTAAAAACCTTAATTACAAATTGTATCCTTTTGAGCAAGAAGTAGAGTTTTTTTATGATCCAACTTTTGATTGTTGGTTTAATTCGCAAAACTCTGAATACGCAATACAACCTATATATTTACTAGGAGAAATAATATCTTCTTACTCAAATGGTGTTACTAATACAACTCCAGCTGCATCAGTAAGTCCAAGCATTGACTCAATTACTCAATTAGTTAGTAAAAAAGATTATGAAAAAATAATTAGATCAAAACTAACTGCTCCAACACAACAATTCCCTATTTGTTATCAGTATAGTTCTCCAGCTACAACTAGTGTTTCATTAAAAGTTTTTCCGCTTCCAAAAGCACTTAATATAAATTGTATATTATCTCCGGCTTCACCTAGATGGAGTTTTCAAACAGGTGGATTAGGCCAATACATATACAATCCTTCTACTTCATTTAATTTTACACTAGATATATCTGAGCAAAATAATTTAATAATTGGTATTTTAAAATATGCAGGTGTTGTGATTAATGATCCAACTATTATAGAAGTAGCATCTCAGGAAGCTCAAAAAACATCAGTAAACGAAAAATCTTAATAAAACATGAGTTTAGCGACAGAAACAAATCAACAATATTATCAAGGAACTCAAATATTTGTAGCTACTACTGGTCAAAAGGATTTTACAACTACTTTTGATACTAATTTAATATTTGGATCTAACGATAACACAAGCGTAAAATATGCTTTAAATAATTTTAAAGTTTACACAAGTCAAACAGGATTACCGGGTAGTTTTTTTGAAGATTTTGCTAATTATACAGTAACAAATAATATTATTTCTTTTGAAGACGCTCCTTTTAACAACGTGCCATCTACTCCATATGTGGTAGTTCAATTAAAAACCTTAGATGGCGGTAAATATGGTAATACTCAAGCTGAAAAAGCATATGGTAATACGGTTGAAGAAAATTATGGATCTTATCAATATTTAAAATTATCTGACATAGTAAATAATTACATGGTAGGTTATGTAGGTGATGGAAAAATAATTCAGTCTGCTAAAAAATCTGATGTAGTTTTTTTCGCTAAAAGATCTTTACAAGAGTTTAGTTATGATACTTTGAAAAGTATTAAATCACAAGAATTAACTATACCTTCTAGTTTATCTCTTCCAATACCACAAGACTATGTTAACTACGTTTCTTTTTGTTACATAGATACTTTAGGTGTAAAAAGACCTTTATATCCTAATAATAATTTAACCACTAATCCATATTATAATTTACTACAAGATAGTGATGGCGTTCCAATACAAGATAATTTTGGTGAAAATATAGAAGGAACTTCTATAACTGAAGAAAGATGGAAATCAGCTGACGATAGATTAATAAATAATCAAGCGTTTAATCAATTATATGATAATTTTGCATATGGATTATATGCTGAAGGCTGGTATGGCTCTGGTCCTTGGGACTGGGGAAGACTATATGGTTTAGATCCACAAACATCACAAGTAAATGGTTGGTTTGGAATAAACGAAAGAGAAGGTATGTTTACATTTTCTAGTAATTTAAGAGATAAATTAATAGTTGTAGATTATATTTCAGATGGATTAGCATATGATTTAGACACAAGAATACCTAAACTAGCTGAAGAAGCAATGTACATGAGTATTTCATATAATTTATTAGCTGGTAGAGCTAACGTATCTGAAGGTGTTGTCGCTAGATTTAAAAAAGATAGAAGAGCAGCTCTTAGAAATGCTAAAATAAGATTATCTAACATTAAACTAGACGAAATAGTTCAAGTTATGAGAGGTAAATCTAAATGGATAAAACACTAAAATTTAATGGCTAAAGTTCAAAATACTTTTTTAAAGTCCAAGATGAATAAAGACTTGGACGCTCGTATTATTCCTAATGGAGAATATAGAGACGCTTTTAATATTGCTATAAATAAATCAGAAGACGCAGAGGTTGGTAATATTCAAAATGTTTTAGGTAATGAATTAATTTTTGATTTTGAAAATATTACAAACGTAAGTGGATTAAAATGTATTGGAAGTTTTTCTGATGAAGTAAATAGTACTATTTATTTTTATTTTACAGATAATACAACTTTAAACTATATTCCTACAGGCACTGGATCTAATCATTACGTTATATCATATAATACTCTAGCTAATTCTAATAACGCGGCTACAGTTTTAGTAACTGGTAATTTCTTAAATTTTTCTACACAATTTCCTATAACAGCAATTAATGTTTTAGAAACACTGTTGTTTTGGACAGATAATAGAAACCAACCTAGAGTAATAGACATAGAATTAGCAAATCAAATACAAACATCTTCAACAAACTATTATTCTAATGAAGATCAAATATCAGTTGCTAAATATAATCCTTATAAGTGTATACAATTATTTGAAAAAAGCGCTCTAAATGTAAATGAGCACGAAACAACAATGAGAGATGTAAGCAGTAGGTTTTTACCTAATGGCGGTAGTGCTGTTGCTATAAATCTTACATTTACAGGTTTTCCACCTTCTGTTACTATACCGGCGAACACAGATATAGATATAAATAGTTTAAACGGTGAAATAGTTGATGGGTTTCCTTATAACACAGGCGCGACTGTAGCTTTGTTAAATATAAATGATAAATCAATAACTGTTCAACCAGGCGTACAAGTATCATCTTACAATGCTTCAACATCTAAAATAAAGTTAAATCAAGATATTACTTTAACAGAATCAACTAAAACTTTTATATTTAATCCTAATCCTTACTATAATCCAAATTTTGGAGGAGATCCTGATTTTCTAGAAGATAAATTTGTAAGATTTGCATACAGATATAGATTTGAAGATAATACTTATTCTATATTTTCACCTTTTACTCAAACAGCTTTTATTCCAAAACAAGATGGTTATTTTATGTATGTTGACGAGAGTCAAGGTGTTGTAAAAGAAGATCAAAGTGAAGCTTATAGAACAAGTGTTGTTTATTTTGTAGAAAACAAAGTTAATAGTATTGATTTAAAAATACCGTTACCTTTTTCAAATTATACTTTACAAGAGGCTTTAAAAATAAAAGAAATAGATATTTTATATAAAGAATCTGACTCTTTAGCGGTTAGAGTTGTAGAAACTATTAAGGCAGATAAAATAACAAACTCTTCTGCTGTTTGTTTAACTAATAATCCAACTGTTCCAAGTGATACAATACCCGTTGATAGTGTAAGAGGTGGAATAAAAATAGGTGAAACAGTAACCGGCGCAGGCATACCAGATGGTACAGTTGTTGCTAGTCCTGGTTTTATACCTACAGATCCAAGCAGTCCAGTGGCTGGTACCATAAAACTATCTAATAACATACTTCAATTAGATGATAACACTATTTTAACAATAGGAAATCCTAGCTTTTTTGAATATAGTTATTTATCTTCTAAACCAACAAAAACATTACCTGAATCAGAATTAATTAGAGTTTTTGATAAAGTCCCAGTTAAAGCTTTGGCTCAAGAAATTTCTGGCAATAGAGTTATATATGGTAATTTTTTAAATAAAATTGATCCACCAGCGTCTATAGATTATAATGTTGCATGTACAGAAAAATTTAGTTTTGAATTAAATGAACACACGGCTAGTTATATAAGTTCTGCTGCAACAACAATACCTGCTGGAACATCAATAACTGTCACTATAGGCAAACCAGCTGGTGATGAACCATTGTTTGTAGGCGCTATAGTTACTTGTAATGATTATGGTTCATTTATACCAGAAGGAACAGTTTTAACTAGCACAACTTCTAACGTTGCTGGTCCAGCTAATATGACATTTAGTAATGATATAACAGTTCCTATAGGCAATGTTTTATTTATATTTGATGTAGGAGGAAACGTATCAGACTATACTTCTTTAATAGAATATCCTAGTAGTTCTGTTAAAACAAATAGAAACTATCAAATAGGTTTTGTTTTATCTGATAGATATGGTAGACAATCTAGTGTTATTTTAACTGAAAATGAAGATGAAAAAACTATCAATAATATATCTTATATTGGGTCAACTCTTTATTCACCTTATTTGTCAACCGCAACAAATACATCTACTTGGCGAGGTAACTCGTTAAAAATATTAGTAAACTCTCCTATAACTGGTAATTTATATAATGGAAATACTAACGATGTAAATTATAATCCTTTGGGTTGGTACTCTTATAAAATAGTTGTTAAACAAACTGAACAAGAATATTATAATGTTTACTTGCCTGGTATAATGGCTGCTTATCCTAGTGATCAAACCAAAGAATTAGGTTTAACTTCTCACATAGCTTTATTAAATGACAATATAAATAAAATACCTAGAGATTTAACAGAAGTTGGTCCTGAGCAAAGACAATTTAGAAGTTCTATACAATTGTACGGAAGAGTAGAAAATACAAATGTTTTAATTACAAGCTCTAATATTAGTGCTGCTAATAAACAATATTATCCTGGAAGAGATTCTAGTACTGCAACTGTAATATCTACGGTTCAAGATTTATTTGATTATAACCCAATAAACCCACCAGCTCCAAATTATTTTCCTCAATTTTACGATGTTGAATCTAATCCTTTAATTGCTAGAATAGGTACTCAAGTTCAAATAGGTCAAATATCAACTACTGATTATAGACCAGGCACTGCAATAGTTTCTCAATCAACAGATACAAGTCCAGGAGGAACACCTGGTGGATCTAGCGTAATTACAGTAAGAACAGTGAGTGGTTCTACAAGTAGTATTACTGGTTATTTAATTTCAGGTCCAGGTATACCAGAAGAAACATACATAGGTGGTTTTACTGGACCAGATTCAAATAATGAGTATAATATAAACTTGGTAAATGACGCTGGAGATCCTGTTTTTGTTGTAGTTCAAGCTCAAGATTTATCCGCTACTCCACCAATTGAAGATTCAGATATAGTAAGCTGGGTTCCTGCGAGTGGACCAGCAAATAATAGAAAAATAGATAAACCTGGTTTACAATACTTAGCTGTTTATGAAACAGAGCCAGTAGTTAGTGCTATAGATATATTTTGGGAAACTTCAAGTACAGGTTTAATATCTGATTTAAATTCTTTAATAATTAATAATCAAACCGATCCTGGAGGCCAAAGAATAGGCCCGTGGAATCCTTTGCCTTTTGATGAAGATTTAGCTGAACAAGGAAACATACTTGCGGCTCCTTTTAATTTAATAGATAACTTTGGTGACACAATAACGTTAAATGCAGCTTTAGGGGATAGTTTAGAAATACACGATGTTTTAGACGGCTTTGGTAACAGTGTAAATCAAAATGTTTTCGATAGTCTTACTACTATTAGAAAATATTTTATACTATATGATACTGGTGGCTTAGGAAATGGACCTTGGCAAATAAGAACTACTAATGAAGCTGATACAGATCCATCTCCTAATGCAGCTTATTGGCCAAATGTTTTTTATTTTGCAGATGATCCAGCTACGCCAGGAACAAATAATTTAAGAAATTTTAAATTTATATTTAAAGTAACTCAACATACTACAGATCCTGATGGAAACCCTATAGTTTTAGAAACTTTTCCTGGTGAAAGCGGTGAATTATACGAGGCTAACTTAGGAAATGTTAATCCAGTTGTTTATTTATTAGAAACATTTCAAACAGATGTAAGCCCTAATGATCAATTTGGTGAATTACCTGGATTACCAGTTCCTGACCCAACGCTTATAATAACTGATAGACAAGAAGATAATATAGGTAAAATACAAGTTACTAATGGAGCAGCTAATAAAACAAATGCAAATGGACCGTTCCCTCTTTTCAATTATTTAAGTAATAGAGATGTAGATTTTATAGACAATGGAGATGGTACTGGTATTTTTTCTCAAACAATATCTAGTACCAGTGAACCTGCTGAAATTAATGGGTCACCAATATTTGAATTAATAAATGATACTGCTGTAGGCATTCCTGATTTTGCTTTGTGTAAAATAATTAAAAATACACAATCATCAAATCCGCAAATGCAAGCGGTTGATTATTCTGTTCAATTAAGAATTCAAGACGGAGGCGGTATTACCAATGTTAATTTAACTATTGACATGTCTGGTAATGTTATTAAAGAATATGTTTTTAATAGAACTATGTTTGCTCGAGCAGTAGGAAATAACCTTCTTGTTAATCAGCAGTATGATCTCTATGGTTTTCCTGGTGGGTGGAATAATGTTTCTAATACAAGAAGACGTTATTATAATTTTTCTAGTACATTAATAAATATCCCTCCTGGTACACCAGGTTTCGGCGGAGGTAATGATGGCTCTTATGTTTATGCTGGAGGATTTTTTAATGAAAACTTACCACCTGTGCTAAATAAAAACACAGGAAGTAATTCTTTGGTTAGTTATGCCGGTAGTAACAATATAAACATATATAAAAATTCATTAGCACCTTCTTCAGATCCTAATATGGCAGGTAGAGTGGTTCAAACAAATGATGGACCAGGTTTGATCAATTTTCCAGGTCCAGCATCTAATGGACCTTATGGTCCTTTTGTTAAAGGTTTTGCTTATGTTATTGATATTGTGCGCACGAATGTTGGTGGTATTCAAGGACCAATAGAATATATAGTAATAGGTTCTCAAGGCGGAACTGTAGCTAATCCTGGATCACCAACTGGGTTTAATGATCCTAATTACGCTGGTAATAATGGTATTCCAGGTTTTTGGGCTAACACGCTTGGTCCTTTAGAACCAGGTATGAGATGTTATATTGGTGATGATGGTTCTGAATTTCCAGAATGGACCACCACAGCTTTAGAGTGTTGTTTTGAGGACTCTAACGAAGCTCTTATTTCATTTGATCTAAACGCGTGCTGTCTGGGACTTAGGTTTCCTCAAAGAGTTAAAAGTTATAATCCATCTAATGGTCGATTAGTAATGACAGGTGCAGGAAGTGAATTTAGTTATTTTTCAAACAGAGTACCTATTCAAATTGGTGATAGATTAAACTTTTTTAATGGACCATTAAGAGCAAATACAAATCCTTGGTTTCACGGTAGAAATATGCCTGTAGTTATGGGTATGTATTTATGGAGTGAGTGGGGTCCAGGATATTGGGATCGATGGGGTGTACCAGTTAATAGATTTATATCAGCAACTGGTCAACCAGATCAAGCTACTCCTGGAAACACATTTTCAAGAGGTATAGAAAGAATCGGGTATGGAACACCAAGTTGTAGAGCGCCTGGATCGGAAGAACCAGTTCAACCTATGAATTATAATCAAGACGGTGCTTATCATGAAGTTCCTGGAGAAACTTTCTTTCAACCAGGAGATTATAATTTCACTATTTACTAAAGTAATATATTAAAAAATCAAGTAATAATTAACTATGGCGGGTGCAATAATAGAAGTAAAATATTTTAACACTTTTATACTTAAAAAAACAAGTACAGCAGGTGATATAACAGATGGAATGCCAGTTTGGAATGGTTCTTTTGGTGTACCTAATAGTGTGGCTGGTTCTTACCCGGTTATTACAAATTTTTCTAATGAAAACGCATGGGCTTTAGAAGAATCAAGAATAAGAGGAGGTTTTAATAATACAAGTGTTGATTTTGGTGCTAAAGCTTATTTAGTTGAAGAAGAGCCAAATGGCACTCGTAGGTTTAATAGCTTAATATATTCAGGTATATTTAATTCTAGAACAGGTATAAACAACACAAATGTTTTTTCAATAGGTGAAGATATAACTAAATCTGCAGATCCCGCTAATGGTAGCATACAAAAACTTTATGCTGAAGATACTAATTTAAATTTATTTCAAGAACTTAAAGTTAGTAGAGCATTAATAGATAAAGACGCTATATTCGCTGCGGAAGGTGGTGGCACTGTAACCGCTAGTAATTTAGTTATAGGAGTTATACAACCTTATACTGGAAAATATGGTATCGCAAAAAATCCAGAAAGTTTTGCAGTCTATGGTAAAATAAAATATTTTTCAGACGCTAACAACAATGTAATGTTAAAATTGTCTACAAATGGTATAGAAGAAATATCTGCTTACGGCATGGTAGACTTTTTTAGAGATAGACTACAAAGAATAAATAGCACTGGTGGTTTTGGTAAGATATTAGGTGGTTATGATATATACTCTAATGAATATGTTGTTTCTGTTCAACCTAAAAATTTTAAACCAGATACAGTTAACTTTGATGAAAAAGCAAAAGGCTGGATTAGTAGATTTTCTTATATACCAGACCAATTATTAAGTATAAGAAATAATTTTTATACAGTATCAGGAAGTAGTTTATATCAACACTATTCTAATAATGTGCCTAGAGCGCAATTTTATGGAATACAAAGAAACAGCTCTATAACTTTTATTTTTAACCCTAACCCAACTAATTCTAAAACATTTAGTACTATAGGTTATGAAGGAAGCAATGGTTGGAAAGTTTTACAGTTTTCATCAGATAAAACAGGCAGAGTTTTAAACAACCTTGATACTTGGGTTGATGATTTAGATACAGGTGTACCTAATGGTGGAATTTTAAGTCAAGGTGAAGGAGAATATGTTTTAACAGAAGCTCAATCAACAGTTTTTGCTGATTCAAACTCTAACACTTTTACGATAAACCTACCACTAGGACTTGAAAACATAATAAACGCAGGTGATATTATCAGTGGTCCTCAACAACCATCAGGATCGATTCCTTCTATTGCACCAGGGACAACCGTTGTATCTTTTGACTCTGGAAGTGGTGTTGTTGTGACTAGTCAAACAGTAAACGTTAAAGCAGGTCAAGCAGTATTTTTTAATGGTTCAGTATCACGAGCTGATTATATTAATGTTTTAGGTACTAGTAATCCAAATTTACCTAGATATTATGCTGGCTTTGTTTTAAAAGAAAACAAATATGTTGCTAATTTAAACAATAATAGTATTGCTAATACTGGAGAAATAATATTTGGACAAAGTATAAGCGGTATTAAAGGATTTTATTCTACTGTAACTATGGTAACAGACATTACAACCGATTATGGTGGTCCTAAAACATTATTTTCAGTAGAAAGTAATTATTCAATGAATAACGGATATTAAATTAAATTAAATGAATAACTCCTTAGTAAAACAAGAGCATACATTACAGCAAATAGAACGTGTAAAGCGTTTTAGAGAGTTAATAATGGAATTTGAAGAACAACTTTTAAGTTTGCCAGGATCTTATGGTGATCCTAAAGAAGCTGGTAGAAACAAAATTGTTAACACAATAAACCCATTAAAGCACACTTTTGCTGATGGATTATATATTAGAGAAATATTTATGCCTAAAGGTCAAATAGTCTCTACTGGTATACATAAGGTTGAACATCCTTATTTTGTACAAAAAGGCGATGTGTCTGTGCTAACAGATGAAGGAATAAAAAGAGTTAAAGCGCCTTATAATGGTATAACTAAACCAGGAACAAAAAGATTAATATACATGCATGAAGATACTATTTGGATAACTGTTCATGCAACAGATAAAAAAGATCCAGAAAGTGTATTAGAAGACGTTATAGCAAAAGACTTTAATGATCCAGACATTAGTATTGAAAGCATGAAGAAACAATTAAAATTAAACAATTAATAATATGAGTGTAGTAGCTATTGGCATTGGAACAGCCGCAATGAGCATTGGTGGCGGTATATTTGGTGCAAGTGCAGCTCGAAGAGCTAGACGTAGAGCAGAAAGAAAAGCTAAAAAACTAGAAGGCAAGCTTAGGTCATTAGAAGCTAATCGCCAGCAAATAATCAATCCCTATGCTGGAGTTACAAATTTAAGCGCTATGCTTAGTAATCCATTTGAAAAACTATCTGTAGCTACAAAAGCAACAGAAATACAAATGGAGCAAACGGATATTGCTTTAGCTAATACTTTAGATACATTAAGAGCTACAGGTGCTTCTGCTGGTGGTGCAACTGCTTTAGCTCAAGCAGCTTTGCAATCTAAAAGAGGTGTTGCTGCTGATATAGAAAGACAAGAAGTTAACAACGAGCAACAAAGAGCTGCTGGTGAGCAAAGATTAATGCAGCAAAAAATGAGCGAAGAACAAAGGATACAACAAGCTGGAGTTGCTGGTAAACAATTTATGTTTGGAGCTAGAGAACAAAGAGAAATGCAGCAATTAGATAGGGTTTCAAATCAAATATCAGCAGTAAGAGGACAAGCGGCTGCTGCTCGAAGAGATCAAACTGCTGCTATAACTGGGATGTTTGGTAGCTTAGCTTCTATTGGAGGCTCTATGATGATGGGTCAAATGGCTGGAAAATAATAATTAAGTAAAAATGGAAAACAAAAACATACTATATAATCTTTCAATACAGCAAGCTAACAACAGCAATGCTTTAGCATATAACAAAAAGTATGTAGCAGAAAATATAGACACTACTTTTGGTATATTAGATAATGCTTATAAAGGTACTGGTAAAACATACGCTAAATTAAAAATGGCTATAGAATCAGGTAAATGTATGAGTAATAACTGTGATTATGAACATAATCAATTACAGATATTAAACACTGCTCCACAAAAATCTTTAGACTTTATCCAGCAAGTTGTTGACCAATTAGCAACCACTGAAGATAAATATTATGATGTTAATAATGATTATACTTTCATGGTAGCTAATTGTATAATGAATAATAAACCTGGGTTTTCTAAAACAGAAGGATATAATGTTTATTTAAAATTATTAGAAAATGGTTCACAAGAATTAACATTTGAAGGACCAATGTTTGAAAATCCATTAGTAATAAATAGTAATACTTTGAAAGCGTTACTAGGTGCTGGTAATGATTTAATAGCTTCAACTCCTAATATAAATACAGACATGTTAAATTTGTTAGTAGATTCTGGTGTTTTAGCTCAAGGATCTCAAGACGAAAACGGAGAACTTGTACCTGAAGCTGCTATATCTGAAGAATTTATATTAAAAAATGTAGATGGTTCTTTTGATTACGAAATAATAGATATAGGTATGGGCAAAGGTAGAAACATATTAAAGTTTGACTTAGATAAAATAGAAAGAAAAGTTAAGCCATTTATAAATGCTGAAGTATCTGGTCTTTTACAACAAGAACAAGAAGTAGTTGCTGCTTGGAATGTTTTTATAGCTAGAGGATCTAGTGAAGAAGAAGATGACCAAATGATGCAAAATGCTAATGCTGGAAGTTTATCATGGGATTATGAAAAAGTATTACCATTATCTCAAGAAAATAAAATACTATTTGAAGATAAATATACAAAGTATTTTATGAAAAATTATTTAAAACAATTTATAACTCAAAAACTTCCAATAGTTCAAGAAGATGCAGCTGTATTTGATTTAGCAGAAGCTAAACAAGCAAAAGCTCAAAAATTTATGGACGATAATAAATTAAGTTAAATGACGTTACTAGAATATATAAGCTCTTTACAAGATCAAGGATTATCTAATGAAGAAATCTTTACTAAAGGACAAGAGTGGAAAAAAAATAATCCTCAAGAAGAACCAGTTGAAGAACAAAAAACAAAAGACGTTGAGGTAAAGCAAGACGACTCCCAGACACAGGATCCGAGCTCGGAGTCAGAAGACAATATAGGATCCGAATCGGAAAGTGGGTCTTCACAGCAGTCAAGCTTTTTTAGTTTATCTCCAGCTCAAGGTTTAACTAATAAGAAAGGAGGTTTTGGATCAAATGCTTTTGCTTACAACTTATTTAATAAAATGAGACAAGATGAAGCTAGCGCACCTATAACAAACAAAGAAGACGCTCTAAAAGCCAAACCTGGTCAAACATATATAGATCATGGATATGAGTATAAATATGAAGTTGAAGATGGAAAAGGTGTTTATTATACTAAAGTAGCTGGAAAAGAAAACTGGATAAAAGCTTCTGGTTTGTCAGCTGCTTCAATTGCATCTCAATTTGGTCATAGTGATTTTAACAAAGATGCTTATTTTGAACAAAAATATGCTAGAGAAGCTGCTGAAAGAAAACAACTTGAAAGACTAAAAGAATTACAAAAACAAATAGATAGTCAACAATCTTTAACAGAAAATAAAGAAGTAGAAACTGATTATGTTAATACTGCTGATAGATATAAACAATTACTAGATATAAAAAGAAGTAAAACTAGAAAAATTGTTTATGACGATGTAGCTACAGGTAGAGGTAGAAAAGAAGTATTTGATGAAAACGTAGAGCTTGAAGAAAGTGATTTTGGTAGCAAAGAAGAATACAATAACTATAGAAAGTGGCAAGATTTAACAAATAAATTAAGCTCAAACACAGGTTATAAAGGCGCTTATTCAAAAGGCAGAGGTTCTTATGGTTCTGCTAGAGATAATGAATTGTTTGAAAAACTAAAAGCTGAAGGTAGAAATCCTGTAAGAGCTAATAATTTAATATACGCTGATCCAGAAAATAGTATATCTGAAGAAGAATGGAATAAAGCTAATCAAGAAAGAATTGATCTTGAAGCTTCTATGGACGAGGGTGATTTTGAAATAGCTGAAGAAGGCAATGTTTCTAAATTTTTTACTGGAGAAAATAGAGTGGTAAAATCTACAGAGCAAGTTCCTACAACAGAAGCTGTAAATAATTTTAACTCTAAATACATTAACACAGACAGTGAGAATACTAGTGGCATTAATTTTAGTGATGAAACAAGTGTTGAAGAGTTAGAGATACAGCTTAATAACTCTATACAAGATGCAGTAAATAACGATCCTTTAATACAAAAAATACAACTTGAAGCTGAATTAAGAGCTAAACCTTTAATAGCTGAAAAACAAAAAGAATTATCTAAAAAATACAATTTAGATGATCCTGCTCAAAGTGATAAAGCTAATAAAGAGTTAGAAGCTTATTATTCTGAAATTATGACTAAGGATATTGGTGGTAATCCTGAATATAAAAATAGAGTTAATGAAATATCAGCTGTAGGTAATCAAGCTTTTTCTGCTGCTAATGTCAAGTGGCAAAGAGAGGGAAGCTATTTCTTAAAAACTTTAGATTACGCCTCTAACATGTTTAATGGTGTTCCAGGTATGGATTGGCTTGCTGAAACTAACTCTGATTTAGCAGAGGGTATTGCAAAAGGTGGCATCGCTATAGGAACTGGTTTTGATAAATTTCAAGCTAGCTATGATACTGAAAGAGCTAAAAGCGCAAGAGATAGAATTATAGGTTTACAAGAGGCAGAAAGATCTGGTAAATTAAATAAAAACTCTATAGTTAGTTATTACGGTAAAAAAATGCCTCTTAGTGAAGCTTATAAAAAACTAAAACTTGAAGAAAAAGACTGGATAAAAGCTTTAGAAAATAATTTAGACGAAATAAAAGAAGGAGAATTTAGTTTACAAAAATATAAACAAGCTGATTTAGAAGATGGTGATATAACGTGGAGTGATATTGTGTTAACAACTGGTGAAGCTTTACCTCAAATAGGTTTAGCAACAATTGGAACTATTGCTGCTGGTGCTTCTGGTGGAACTTTAGCACCATTGATTTTAGGTGGTTTAGGTACAGTAACAATGGGTGTTACTATGTACGGTGATGCTTATTTTGGAGCAGCACAAACTGGCGCTCAAGAAGATTATGAAGCGCTAAATGGTGTTGGATCTTGGAATAAAGCAGATGATGAAACCAGAAGAGATTTTTTAGTCGAAGGTCTTCAAACTGGTAGATACCATGATCCAGGTAAAGCTGCTGTTACAGCCGCTGTTCAAACAGCTATGGAAAAAATTGGTGCTGGAAAAGTATTAGCTAAAACTCAAAAAGCGTTAGGTGTAGGTAAAGGTGGTTTTGCTTCTCTTATAGCTGGTGATTTTAAACAATTTGGTAAAAATTTAGTTTCTAGTGGTTTGGCTAAGGGAGAAGCCGCTTTAACTGAAATGGTCACTGAAGGAAGTCAAGAGATAATTGGAGCTATAGGGCAAGGTATGATGGTTAAAGGAAGTAGATCACAAGGTGTTAATAGATATTTAGACATGGGAGCTGCTTGGACGTCAGCTAAAGCAGGTGGTATAGTAGGTTTTATGTTACCTTTCGGTGCTAGTGTGGCTTCGCAAAGTACAATTGAAATTAGAAACGCGGCTAGAAAAGTAGCTATAAATTTTGCGCCAAGTAGTGGTTTTGGTACTTCATCTGAAATAAACGCTCAGTTTTTTAAAAACGCACAAAATACATTAGATACTAAGTTAAAAACAGGTAAAAATCCAGACGGAACACCTTATACAAAAGAACAACATCAAGAAGATTCTATAAGCATTGCTAATATTAAAAATGCTAGTGACAAGATACCTGCTGGTACTGATAAGCAAACTAGAGAGAAAATGCTTGACTTGATGATTAAAAGAGATAATCTTAATAGAAAAATAGAATCTGTCAAAGATGAAGATTTAACACAAGAAGAAAAAACAGAGCTAGCAGAGGTTAAAACAGAACTTAGAGATATAATGAAGCAAGAAGCTTTGTTTAAAACATCTGGTAATGTAAAGATAGCTATTGAAAAAGCGAGTAAAGGCAATATTGAATTTCAAGATTTTAACAATGCTGCTTCAATGAATCAATATGCTAAAGAACAAAAAATAGATGGTTGGCAAGAAAAAAATTCAGCTAATCACGGTGTTGTTTTGTTTGATCCTAAAACAGGAAAAGAACGTATACTTATTAATAATGAATTATCGTTAAAAGACTCTAACGTAAATGTAGCTGCTCATGAGTTCTTACACAGTGTATTAAGAAACACTGTACAAAATAGTAAAGGCACAGCAATAGCTTTAGGTAAAAATTTACAAACATATTTAGAAGGCATAGACATAAGTCAAGTCGATGCTGATTCTGCTTATGGCAAAAGATTAGCAGCATATAAAAATGATCCAGAATCTATAAAAGGTGAAGAAGCTATAACAATATTTAGTGATGCTATAGCTAATGGTGATATAAAATTCAATGAAAGTATTTTTACTAAAATAGGTGATGCTTTTAGAAGAACATTACAAGCAGCAGGTTTAAAAAATATTAGATTTGATACTGGTAGAGATGTTTATAATTTTGTAAAAGACTACAACAAAAGCATTGAAAAAGGAAAAGGATTAAATAAAGCTCAACAAGCTTTATTAGATGGTAGAGCTGAAGGTGAGCTTGTTAAAAGAGAATATAAACCAAAAGCAAAGCCACTAACTAAAGTTCAAGAGTCTAAAGCAGAAGACTCTGTAAATGATTCTGTTGGTCCTAGAAAAGCAGATGGTAGCTATGACGTTACTAATGCTGAATGGAAAGCTGGTAAAGCTGATCAAGTTATAACAGAAGTTTTACCTAAGCTGCAAGGTTTAATTGAAAGTAAAATACCTACTGTTAAACCACCAGGTTTTAGCAAAGATGATTTTGTTCAAAACACAATGGTGGAATTAATACCTCATATTAGAAACTTTAAACCAGAACAAAATAACAGCTTATCTGGCTGGATTAATTCTCAGTTAAGTAACAAAATAGGTAATACATTTAAAACAGGTAGAGCTGGTACAAAGGCTGATTTTGAAACTGATATAACAGAAGCTGCTGGTGTTACGGCTGACACAGAGACTGATGCTGGTATAGATACGGCGCCAAAAGTTAGACGTAAACCTAAAAGCCCTACTAAAACAAAACAATACTCTAGTGTTCTAACTGAAAACATGGGTGGTAAAGATGTTGCTACTGAAATAGACACGGCTATAGCGCAAGACCTTAAAAGCGCACCAGTAGGTTCAGATTTTGGTAAAACAAGAAATATAGGTGAAAGTTTAGGAAACACGCTAGGTCAAGCTTTTGGTATTAATCCTAAAGTTTTTACAGATAAAAGACAAAACATACAAAAGAAAGATTTAAAAGGCTTAGTTAATTTAAAACAGCATTTAAATAGTAATGCTCAACAAGATTTTAAAAACCTGCCTAACGCATATAATGATAAAGGTAAATCTACATTTATACCTAATAACATACTAAATGCTTTATATGTTAAAGATGGAAAAGGTAAATGGAAATTAGATCCTAGCAAAACACTTAATGACTATAAAGCTTTATTAGGTGACATAACAAGTCAAAAACCTATATATAGAGCTGCAGAAGCTCAAACTATAAAAGGACTAGCATCGTTGTCTTTTAGAAATCTTATATTTGAAAAAGCAGTACCTAGTGTATTAAAAAGAAAAACAACAGGTGTTAAATTTAGCAAGCAAATACCAGTAGATAGTGATAAAGGTAAAAGTGAATTAAACGATATATCTAATGCTAAAGACAAAAAAGCTGTTAATAAAATAATAGGTATAGAAAATTTAACTATAACACCTAAAAACAGAGTAGCTGTGCAACTGGATTTTCAAAATCAAATAGAAAATAATCCTGATTTTGATTTAGATGTTTTTGATGCTGGTATGCTAAAAAACTCAGGTGCTCAAAGAACAAGATTAGAAAACGGTGATGTTGTTTACAGTTTAAGTAACGGTAAAACAATACCAGGAAACCCAAAAGGAATAAGTAAAGTTAGTGGTAAGAAATTATTTAGTCCACCAACTGCTAAAGAAGTGCAAGATTTTGCAGGCACTAATGTTACCTTAGTTGCTGATAGAAACAGATTATATTACGGTAAATCTGATCCGGCTTATATAACAGCTCGACAATCGGCTCAAGCCAACACAGATCCTAATAAACCCAAAGCTAAAAGAGTACCTGCTAAAAAAGCTAATACTAAAGCTGGTAGAGATCAAGCTAAAATAAATCAAGATATATTAGAGTCTGTAGCTACTAGATTAGAAACAATGGTTGCTAACGGTATGCCAATACAGTTTGCGTCTATTATAATAGAAGGATCTTATCAAGCTACCACAGGTTTAACTAAAATAGCTGCGCCTATTAATTCAGCATCTATAAAACCTGAATTTGCAGAAAAAGGTAAATCTAATCAAGTTGGAGGCAAAGAAGCATTTAGAGAAGAGCATAGTCCACCAGCCTCAGTTATTGGAGGTAGTTTAATATGGGCAATTAAAAACGGTCAAGTTGCTAATATATTCCCTAGCATTAGAGACAATTACACGCAGACATTATTATCTAAAAAAGATGATGTAAAAATAGATAGAGCTGGACTTGATTCTACTTTACCTGATGGAGTTGATATTACAACACCTAACGCAGGTATAAGAAGATTAGCAGCTGCAGGTATCAACTTGAACACTATTAATGATTTTAAATCAGGCAAAACTTTTGCTGATATAATGGGTGTTGGTGTAGATTTAAAAGCTAGTAAAAGAAATCCTAATATTGTTTATGCTCAAAACGCTTTAATAAGTGAGCAAATAAATAATGACTTAGATGTAAAAACTACTAAAGCAAGAATAAAAGCTTATGAGCCTATTGCTGCATTAGAAGTTAAAGCTAGTAAATCAAACAACAATACGTTTGGCGATAAAGTAAACACAGAGATGACAATCGCTGATCAATTAACTACATTGAATACGTATGATAAAGCCGCTAGAAAAGCTAGATCTTTAGATACTCCTAAGAAAGGTATTAGTGTTTTTGATTTTGACGATACTCTTGCTAAAACTAAAGAAAAAGTAATAGTTAATAAAAGAGATGGATCTACTGTAGAAATATCTGCTTCTGAATTTGCTGTACAAGCAAACGACTTACAAGCTGATGGAGCTACGTTTGACTTTAGTAATTTTGAAGGAGTTTCTGATGGAACATTAAAAGGACCATTAGCTGACTTAGCTTTAAGACGTCAAGATAAATTTGGTAGTAAAGATATATTTGTATTAACAGCAAGACCACAAGCGTCAGCTCAAGCGATAAAAACATTTTTAGATGGTATTGGTTTAAATTTACCTATTGAAAACATAACAGGTTTAGAAGATGGCTAACCTTCTGCTAAAGGTAATTGGATGGCGGAAAAAGCGTCACAAGGTTATAATGATTTTTATTTTGCTGACGATTCTCTTAAAAATGTAGAAGCAGTTCAAGAAGTTTTAAGCCAAGTAGATGTTAATTCTGAAGTTCAATTAGCTAAATTTAGTAAACGTAGCACTTTTGATAAAATATTCAATGATATATTAGAAAGTTCTACTGGTATTGAAAGCTTTAAAGAATATTCAAGAGCAAAAGCTCAAACCGTAGGTAAGAAAAAAGGTAGATTTAGTTTTTTTACTACACCTTCAGCTGAAGACTTTTTAGGTTTATTATATAAAACGCTAGGTAAAGGAAAAGTTGGTGATGCTCAAATGGATTTTTATAAGAAAAATTTATTAGATCCATATGACAGAGCAGAACTAGCTGTTACAAAAGCTAAAATACAAGCTGCTAACGATTTCAAAGCGTTAAAAAGAAATTTAAAAACATTACCAAAAAGTTTAAACAAAGAAGTTGGTTATGGTGGTTTTACTTTTTCACAAGCAGCAAGAGTAGCAGCGTGGGCTAGACAAGGTATGACTATACCTGGGTTATCTAAAACAGATTTAAAAGCTTTAAATGACATTGTAGATAAAAATGCAGAAATGAACACGTTTGTTGATGAGCTTATAAAGATGCAAAAAGACAAACCATATCCTGCGCCAGGCAAAGACTGGTTAGGTGGAAGTATTACTACAGATATATTAAGCGATATAAATAAAGTAAACAGAAAGCTTTATTTACAAGAGTGGCAAGAAAATGTAGATATTATATTTTCTGAAAAAAATATGAATAAGCTAGAAGCTGCTTATGGTCCTAAGTATGTAGAAGCATTGCGTGATCAATTACGTAGAATGAAATCAGGATCTAACAGACCTGTTGGTGGCTCTAGAGTTGTTAATCAAGTCCTAGACTGGCTTAATAATTCTGTTGGTGCTATTATGTTCTTAAACACTAGATCAGCCGTCTTACAGACTCTTTCGGCAGTTAACTTTATTGGTGTTGGTAACAACGGTTTAATAAACTCTGCTAAAGCTTTTGCTAATCAAAAGCAATATTGGAAAGATTTTAAAACATTAATGAACTCTCCTTACTTAGTTGAAAGACGTAATGGTTTAAAAATAAACGTAAGTGAATCTGAAATAGCAGATGCAGTTGCTGAAAGCTCTGACAAACCAAAAGCAGCTTTAAGTTATTTGCTAAACAAAGGTTTTATTTTAACTAGATTTGCAGATAGTTTTGCTATTGCAACAGGTGGCGCTGCTTTTTATAGAAATCAACTAAGCATGTATTTAGATCAAGGCATGAATCAAGAATTAGCTCAGCAAAAGGCTTATGAAGATTTTTATGCTATTGCAGAGAAAAATCAGCAATCAAGTAATCCAAGTAAAATATCACAGCAACAAGCAAGTGGAGCTGGTCGTGTGATACTTGCGTTTGCAAACACGCCAATGCAGTATGCTCGTATTATAAAAAGATCTACGCAAGATTTAATTAACGGTAGAGGTAATTGGAAAAAGAATATAGGTACTATAGCTTTTTATGGCGTAGTGCAAAACTTAGTATTTAATGCTTTACAAAACGCTTTATTTGCTGAAGCTTTTGGTGAAGATGAAGAAGATGAAAAGAAGGAAGATAAAGCTGGTAGAATAGCTAACGGTATGGCTGATTCTTTATTAGCTGGTTTAGGTATACAAGGTAAAGCTACATTATCGCTTAAAAATTCATTAATAACTTTAGCTAAAGAATTAGATAGCGAATCACCTAAGTTTGTAAAAGCAGTTTATGATTTGTTTGACTTTTCACCACCGCTTGATTCTAAGTTTAGAAAATTAAGAGTTGCCGCTAATACATTTACATGGGATAGAAAGTTAATAAAGGAAAAAGGATTTAGCTTAGATAACCCTGCTTATTTAGCTGGTGCACAGGTTGTATCAGGTTTAACAAATATACCGCTTGACAGAGCTATTCAAAAAATGAATAACATTAGAGGTATAATGAGTGAACGATCTCAAAACTGGCAAAAACTTGCTCTATCTTTAGGTTGGTCAACTTGGGATGTTGGATTAGGTTATTATGGTGGTTTTGATCCTGTAAAACCTTTAACGCCAGAACAACAATATGAGTTAGATGTTACTAATATGAAAAAAGAAACTACATCTAAACAACAAAAACAAACATTATTAGACTTAGGTTTAACAAGACAAGAGCTTAAAAAGTTAAGATACGAAGAAGATAGAGTTAAAAAAATAATTGAATTACAAAAAAAGAAAAAAAATGAAAAGTCAAGATTTAGTTTCTAGTCCTTTAAACAGAAAAACAAGAGAACAAAAATTAAGAGAAAAAATAAAAGAAACTAGAAAAAAAGCTTTTATTAGATCTAATTCACCTTCTGAAGAATATGAAGAAAGTAGAGGAGAAAAAAGAGCTCAAAGAAAACTTGCTAGACAAGAAGGAAGACTTAAAAGAATAGAAAAAAGAAAAAATATGGAAAGCACACCTTTATACGGTAAAATAAGCTCAGCTTGTAAGGCCGCAGCAAAAAGAAAATTTAAAGTTTGGCCTAGTGCTTATGCTTCTGGATGGGGTGTAAGATGTACTAAAGCTGGTGGACCTAGTAAATTTGGCGGTAAAAAATAATGGCAAAAGAAAAAAGACCTGAGTGGAAAGACTCTGACGCGCCAGATGCAAAAGGTAAGTTTAAAGAACTTAGTTGCGACGCTTTAGCCGACTGGCTTATTAAAAGTAGAAAAGGCAATAAAAAGAAAATTGTTGGTAGTTTAAATCAACAAATAGTGTTTAACCGCAAACGTAATCCTAGTTATGCTAAAAAAATGAAGTGTGCTAGAAATGCTGCAATGCGAAAATTAGATAAGAAATAATGGCATACGAACAAGATAAAAAAACACCAATGCTACATTGTGCTGCTACTATTATGCACTCAAAGCCTTGGAACAAAATGCGTAATAGAACTGCTGCTGTTGCTGGTAGAGGTGATGGTAATAAAGTAGGGTTAAGACATGCTGAAAAAATACGTGAAACTCCTTTGCAAAAACAAAAAGGTGGTGGAACTACTAAAACTTGTTTGCCTGCTGCTAAACTACGCGGCATGAGTAAAGAAGAAAAAAAGAAGCTAGTTAACTCTAAAAAAGCTGCTGGTGCACAAGGTAAATATAAACGATCATCTTCAACAAACGTAAAAGGAGCTCGTAAAAAAGGAGCTACATTACGTGACTGGTTTGAAAATGAAGACTGGAGAAGGGTTGATGATCCATCTAAAAAATGTGGAGAATAATATGAAAAAAATACTATGTATACTGTTGTTGTTAATTACTTTTAATAGTAACGCACAAATATTTAAAAAGTTTTATAATAATGTATTAAAGTATTCTAGTGTATACGCGGCTGGTAATACTTCAAATTCATTTGAAACACCTCGTAAAGATTATTTTGTAAGACCTCCAGCTGATGGTAATTTGTATGATATACCACAAGTAATTGATGTTACTGAATATTTTCCAAATGATTATAGAATAGGTTTTGGTGTACGTAAATTAGCTAGATTTGGATATGAAAATAAACCTAATTTTTATAATGGTACAGAAAATAATATAGCTTTATCTGCACCTACTGCAGCTGTACAAGGTTTAGAATATTTATTTCATTATGAAAAAGAAAGACAACGTGGTGATGAGTTTGAAAACTCTAGATATTTTATAAGACATACAGGTAAATACCACATTATAAAAGCAGAGCAAAGACAAGCTGGTAACGTGGGTTTTAAATATCAATCTGCAGAAGCTAGACTGCGTTTGCCTATAGGTAATAAGTTTAGCATATCAGCCGGAGCTATATATAGAACACACGAGCAAGCTTTTGGTTATAATCCTATAGAAATATGGTTAAATGAAACTCAAACTATTAACGGTCAAGAATATCCTGCTAATTACTGGTATGAACTAGGTTTTTTATATGGATATGATGATATATATTATACTGAAGAAGACGAGTTTGGTAACGAAAGATCTGACTGGTATTGGATTGATCCCGCCGGTAATAGAGTTGCTGATAGTGATTTAGAGTTTAGAAACACTGTATTTGGTGATTTAATGCTAAGATATAATAATGAGCAGTGGGATTTATTAGATCCTTTTGGTGAGGTTGCGCCTATAGTTGGTTTTGATTTTTATCACTATCAAAATAATTTTTGGCTACATGCTTATGGTAACTTAATACTACCTTATCACAAATATGTGAAAGGTGACGTTGACTTTAGCTATTTAAACAGAAACAACTGGGGTAAAGGCGGTTTAATAGAAAACTCAGAATTAGAACAATGGCAAGACATACAAGGTGGTATAATGTTTGGTTGGAAAATATGGAAAACATTAGGATTGTTTGCAGAAGCTGAATATGTAAAGTTCTGGGATAGAGAAATATTTAATACAAGCTTCGGCATAAATATAACACTTAAGTAATGGCAAAAATACCACAAATAGGTGAAGACACTAAAGTAACATTAGATTTTAAAACAATAGGTATGATAGTTGGTTTTATTATAACTTTATCAGGTATGTGGTATACGCTGCAAGCTGATATAGCTGAAGCTATGAAAAAGCCTGAGCCAGTTATTGATAGAGTTGAATACGATCTAAAAGACGAATTGATTCGTCAAACAATAATGGATACACAAGAAGATGTTGAAGAAATAAAAGAAACAATTGATAAAATAGATCAACGTTTGTACGAAATACAAAGAGGAAGATGAGAAGTTTAATTTTATTTTTATTTACAACATTTGCTTTTAGTCAAACAAGTGTACCTGAAGACAAATGGATAGATGATAGTAGTTTTGAAAAGGTTATAGCTCAAGTGTCTTCTTTTGGTGAAAACAATTTTGAAACAATAGTTGTAGAGTTTTGGGCAGAATTTAATGAAAAAAATTGTTTTGAACAGTGGGAAGAAATACAAAATGCTACATATTATAGAGTAGATATAGCTAAAGCACCTATAGCAAAAAAGAAACATAGAGTGCGTATGGCGCCAACTTTATTAATATTTAAAAATGGTATTAAAGAAGCTACATTTAAAGCTGGACTAGATTTATTACTACCTACAGATCTTAAAGAAATTCAAGCTACTATAGATGAAATAAACCAAGCTGATAAATTTTAATTATGGAAAATATAAGTAAACATATAACTTACGCAGAAGCAATACACTCTAATACAGCTAAACGTAGAGGAATTGATAACACTCCAAGCCCAGTTCATGTAGAAACGATGAAGGTAACAGCGGCTAAAATATTTGAACCATTAAGAGAGTTTGTTGGTGGTCCAATAAAAGTTACAAGTATGTATAGATCTCCAGCTTTAAACGAAGCTATAGGAGGGTCTAAAACATCACAACACATGAAAGGTCAAGCAATGGACTTAGATGATGTTTATGGCTTCAAAACTAACGCTGAGATGTATCATTGGATAAAAGAAAATTTAAACTTTGATCAATTGATATGGGAGTTTGGTACAGATACAAATCCTAATTGGATACATGTTTCGTATGTAAATGATGAAGACAATAGAAATAGATGTTTAAAAGCATATAAAGAAAACGGTAAAACAAAATATAAAGTAATATGAGTTCACCAAATAAAATAACAGATTCTGCATACGAAAAGCAGAACAGAGCTATGCGATCAGAGCATAAACGAGATACAGGTAAAACTTTAGGTAAAAGATTAACTTCTGGTAAAAATAAACGTAGAGTATCATTTGCTTGTAGATTTGCTGGTATGGCTGGCGCAATGAAAGACGCTAAAGGAAAGCCAACTAAGAAAGCAATAGCATTAAAAAAGTGGGGATTTGGTAGTGTAGAAGCTGCTAGAAACTTCTGTCAAAAAAATAAATCTAAAAAATAAATTATGGGAAAATTATTAGTAAAATGGGGAATTGCGTTACAAGCATTTTGGTGTAAGCTAGTTTGTAAATGGAACTGGTTGGTTTCAAAATTAATTGTAAACGTAAAAGATTGCCCAGTAGCAGAGTGTATCTGTAGAAAATAAGGAACAAAGATAACTGGGCGTACCATACCCAAAAGTTCCTGTAACGAAAGGGGATCTCTATTGAGGTCCCCTTTTTTATTATCCATCACAGGCAACACAATCTTCACTCATAGCTTGTTGAGCTATATCTCCACGTAAAACAGATTCTGTTTTTGTATAGTATAAAGTTTTAATGCCTTTTTTCCAAGCTTCAAAATGAACTTTGTTAATCCATTTTGGTGTAGCAATACTAGGAAAAGCTAAATTTAAACTTACAGACTGATCAACATATTGCTGTCTCAAGCCTGCTTGATTAACTAATTCTAATTGATTAATCTCTTTAAAAGTTTTAAATACCTCTTTTGCTGGCGTGTCATGAGCCAAGACAGCATCATCAAGCTCAGTAATGTTTTGAACGCTACCGCCGTCAGCGAGTATTTTATCCCATGTTTCATTGTTGTTTATTTTAAGTTTTCTAAGAAGCTTAACTAATGTAGGATTTTTTCTTATAAAAGTTCCTTTAGCTGATTGCTCTGTAAATACGTTTGCAGCCCAAGGTTCTATTCCGGGTGATACGTTTCCACTAAGCTTCGAATTACTAACAGTGGGAGCAACAGCACGCAAGTGAGTATTCCTATAACCAGTATTAGCACACCACAAAGGCTCGCCATAAGTTTCAGCAAGAGCCATAGAAGCTCTTTCGCTCTCAATTTTAATCTGACTAAAAATTTTCCTAGTTTCAAACTGAGCAAGTAAACCTTCGAACGATATACCTTTTTCCTGTAAATACGTGTGCCAGCCCAAGACGCCGAGCCCAAGCGCTCTTCCTTTAGTTGCTGATCTGACTGCGTTTTCAAAACCTCGTAAGCCCTTAGCTCTTTGTATAAACTCCTCCATAACTCCGTCCAAAAACCATATACTGTCATAAATAAGGTTTGTACCTTTCCATTCTTCATATTTTGCTAGATTTAAAGATGATAAACAACATACAAAACTGTGGTTTTCATCTGTGTGTAATGTAATTTCAGAACATATATTTGTCATATGAACCTTTAAGCCATTGTCTTTGTATGCTTTGGGGTTTTGCTTATTCGTATTTCCTTTAAATAAAATATAAGGTTCACCAGTAGCTTTTCGTTTCTGTAACAACTTACCCCATTTTTTTCTGGCTTTTTTATCTCCAGCTTCAAGTCTTCGCATAAACTTATCACCGACGACAGCGCACTGGTGTAGGTTAAGAGATTGTCTATTGACATCTCCTTTTGGCTCTCTAATCTCGAGCCATTCTTCAAAATCGTCATGTTCAATGTTGATATTAACTGATGCCGCTCCTCTTCTGACAGATCCTTGATTAGTGGCAAGTA
>Ga0098042_1000053_pt1 | contig 36301 bp, 33 predicted proteins | sample 9_EtaG_FD_75066 | JGI IMG/M metagenome (GOLD analysis project Ga0098042, IMG submission 75066) | Marine viral communities from the Subarctic Pacific Ocean - 9_ETSP_OMZ_AT15188 metaG | ecosystem: Environmental > Aquatic > Marine > Oceanic | place: Pacific Ocean | collected 2015-01-10
ATATACTATCATTTAGCTTAATGTCTTTATTTCTAATACCGTCACTAAATACGGTAAAGTACTCTCTAGCTCTTTGCTCACCGGTATATTGTCTCCTAGTAAGCAAATCTTCCATTGCGTTAAGCTGATTTTTTGTTAGCGTTTGTTTAAACTGTTCAACAAACTCGGGTTGGTTTTGAATTCTAGCATTTACTATAGGGTGTAGTACTTCATGAGCTCCTACATTGATTTGTTTTGTTTTAGCTGCTACTTCTTTATTAATATATATTTTACCATTAAAAGCAGCCCCTCCAACTAATCCAGCTTGTACTTTAGATAAAGAGCTTTCGTCAAGCGCTACATTATCTTTTTTTAATGCAGCTAAAAATTGCTTTGTGTTATCAGCTATGGTTGGGTCTTGAAGTCCTAATTGTTTTCCTGCTGTTTGAGCAAACGCAACTGTTTTACCAATTTTATTTCCAGGGTCAAGTAATTGCTCTTTTACTCTTTGTACAACTTTATCCTGTATACTAAGCTTTTGTGTTTCTAAATCTTTTGATTCTGCGGTTCTTCTACCAACTCTTTTATATTTAGCAGATATATCGGCTATTTCCTGTTTTATTTCTTTAACTCTTAGCTTAGCACTTTCGCTATTTTTGTTTTGAAATTGCAACAATTCTTTTTCAAGTTCGAAAACATCTGCTCTATCTTGATCTTCAGTTATTCTGGTATCTATTTGAGTTTTAAGTATTTCGTCTTGTTGTCTTGTTTCGGCATAGCTTTTAAATTCAGAATCGTTTTGAATTTGTATTTTCATACCAGCTAACTCATCTGCAGTAGCTGTATCAATAATTTCTTTAGCCTGTGAAAAATTTACTTTATCACCATTTATAGTGTATTTATTTTGCTTAAGTAATCCTGGCGCTTTAGTTACCATGGCTGCTGGCGCACCTCCAATACCGGCAATACCTTCCACTATAATTTCTTTAGGGTCTAGCGGCTTACCTTCAATTAATAAACCTGCTGTTTCACCTAATGAGCCCCCTACCGCTTCTGTAGTTCCTGCGGCACCAGCCCCTGCTAATCTGCTTATTTTTCTAGATCCTGTAGCTGTCTTCACGGCTCTTGCTGTACTTGAAAAAGCTTTACCTCCTAATGCTGTAAATACACCTTCTACCATACCTATAGTTACACCCCTTTTTAATGAGGTGTTTCGTATTTTAGTAACAGCTTCGGTGTCCTGCATTAATTTTTTTACATTGTCGCTGGTAAACTCCATATTTCTTTTAGCGAGCTCATCTTGTATACTTGAAGCGAACGTTATCATACTTTCTGACATTGCATTTGCGCCAGCCATTCCGCCGCCAATACCGCCAGTAATAGCACCAGCTGTAACTGTAACGGGGGCAAATATACCACCAGCTAAACCGGCAGCTGCACCTGTACCAGCGCCGGCTGCGCCTGTTACACCAGCAGCGGCCATAGATTCTTTGCTAGTTAATCCAGCTAGTGATTGCACTATAATTCCTGTAAAACCAGATATTCCAGCATCTTTTGTAGCAAGTATAGTGGACATTATAGCATTATTGCCTTCTGCTTTATGTTTATCATAAGCTGCATCCCATTGCTCAAAAGATTCAATACCTTCGGCGGTTTGATATTTATTTACAGCCGTTACAAATTCATCATAGTCTTCGTCAGTAGATTCACCAAGATTATATGCTACAGATAGTATTTCATCAGTAGCATCAGCTCTAAGCCTACCGCTTTTCCAACCCTGTATTGTTGCATTAAATTGTCGCTCCAAAAAACCAGCGTCCGATTCTGATTCCGTACTCACGGGTTCGGGCGCTACAGTTTCCTCCACAAGCGCACCCTGACTCGTGGGAGTTGTCTTTCCCGGCTCAATAGTAATTAAACCAGTTCCTTGGATATAATCATCCAGTGTTTTATTTGATTTTGCCGCAGCTGCTTCAACTTGCGCTAAACTATACTGCTTACCGTTTAATTCAAACATAATTATTATTCTATTATTGGTAGATCGGATTCTGTCTGTTCTGGTTGTTGCTCAGGTTCTGGTCTAGTAATGTTTAAACCTAAGTAATCAGATCCAAGTGCTCTAATTAATGCTTTTTGTATTAAGAATGGATCCGTCGCACCTTTTGTAGATATTTCAACTTTTTGTTTAACAAGAGGATGCTCGAATCTATAGCCTATAATATCACCATCTTCGTTTGTTACATTATTAACATCTAGCCCCAAGTTAGTGCCTAAGTCATACAATTGATCAAATCCTAATTCACCGGCTGTTATTTCAGGTATTAAGCTGTTAACTGAATTTGTTATTAAGTCTTGATTGTTTAACACCAGCCCTTGCATTTGCGAAATTTTTTGATCTTGAGCGGTAGTTCTTCTAGTCTTATTGTTTTTAGCGGCTCTAGCAGCACCATCTTTAGCGGAATCTTTTATAGCTTGAACATAAGATTCTATAACTTTGTCTTTTAAAACATTTTCATTGCTTTCTTCGTAATATCTAGGATCTATAATACCTAAGCCTCCGTCATTAAAAAAGTTATCAGTAGCCAAAGACATAAGAGTACCTCTGCCGCCTTGTTGAATCATGGTATTTAGTTGCATACGTATAAGGTTTTCTTGACTTGGCGCAAGAGTTTGTCCCGTGCTATACACATCATCCATCATCTTCATTATTTTATTTGCAGAGTCAAAGTCTTTACCGTAATATTCTGGTATTTCATTAAACTTCTTAAATTTTCCATCAGCTCCTGAAAATAATAAGTTGCCACCTTCGTCAACTGTAGTAAATGTATCGTCTGTATATATATTAGACAATGTTTTATAATCGCCCAGGTCGTTACCTTCCGATATAGAGCCATTCTCAAAGTCATTTATAAAGCTAGCTTTTCTTTCACCAAACAACTTAACTTGGCTAGCAAGATTTTTAACCTTATTATTTACGTTATTCATGGTGGATATATAACGCATGTATTCAGGCGACCCCGCATCAAAGTTAACGATATTCATTGCGGCATTTGCATATTCATTTTTTAGCCCCATTAAATATTCATTAATAGGTGCTTGCATATCGCCAGATAATTTAGTTACATCTACATTAGATTCAAGCTGAGATATATAGCCTTCTACTTTTCTGTTTTGTTCTTTTTTTTCTTGATTTTTAAATCTAGCAGCATTTATAAGGTTTTGTCCCATTTTGCCAAAAGCATCAGAAATAGGATCATAAAAACCACCGGTTCTTTGACGCTCTTCTTTCTGCATGCCTGTTTCAGCAAACGCAATAGTATCTAATAATTTTTGTTCCATAATGTTTTTATTAACCAGTACTGCCAGCCATACCTTCTAATGCCCCTCCAAATTTTTCCATAAAGTTGCCACCTCCTTTTGATAACCCTGCAGAAAGCCCTCCTGTTGCCAAAGTAGTAACACCTCCTATTAACGCTTTATTTCCAGCTTGTTCTGCCGCTTTAGCTCTACCTAATGCCTGACCAGACATTTGTAGCATGTCTTGGTTGTATTCGTTTTGCATGGATCTTTGCTGCATGTCACCTTCCATCCTTGCTTGCTGTAGTTGCGACCGCTCGCCAGCTTGTGCCATTTGAAGACTAGCCTCTTGCTGAGCAAGCCCTGCTGTGGTAGACTGTATATTTTTTGCTTGCTGCCCAGCTAAACTTTGTGCTAATGCAGCTATACCGCTTGCTCCAGCGGTCTGTCTCATGCTGCCCATTGTATCTGATAAGGCTTGCTGCTGTGCGCCTAATTGCATTTCTTGTGCTTGCCCTGAAACACTTATATCTTCTAATTGAGATGATAAGCCAGCTGTAGGATCAGACAAATCTCTTTCCATAAATCTTTGCTTAGCAACATCAAAGTCAGCTTGTGCTCGTTGCCGCGCTCTTTTACGCTTACCTCTACCAATTAAGCCTTGAGCAATACCGCCAATAGCCTGCAACCCCATACCAATCGCGGCAGGTGCAATACCATAGGTTAAATCTCCATTTGGGTTACTAAATAAAAAATCAATTAACCATTCCATACCTTGTTATATTTCAATATTTTATTAATTACGTTTTAGCTGCTGCTTTTAAATACATTAGCATTTACAGCATATAGCTCTATATCATCCGTGCGATCATTTGTCATTGTTATTTCGCTATAATATCCCGCAAGGCCTGAAGTATTAATCTTATTATTTTTTGCAAATAATAAATATGTAGATGTTTCGGGTCGTGGGGTTTGCGCTTGTATTAGTACAGTTACAATTTTTCTATCTGTAGATAGAGCTGTGCATGAACCAACTTCTATAATGTCTTCATTAAGCTTTTGCAAAACTAAGTCTCCAACTTGCAGTGATGCATTTACGGGTTTTTCAAATGTTATTGCTAAATTTACAGCTGCCATTATAATTTTTTATAAAAAGATATTATCGGGATTATTGGGACTATCATTAAAACCAACATCATCGGTAGCTCCATCAATGTCAATCTTAGAAGGGCCATTATTACCAGTCCCACCACCGACTCTATCATTAAAAGAGTTATTTGAATCATTGTTAACCTTGCCGTCAAAGTCAGTATCAGCGTTACCAGCCATAGCTATTAATTTTAAATCGCTATAATATACTCCTGAATCATTAATAGCATATCCTCTAAGAACAAAAGTTTTGCCTTGTTCTAGTCTCATTTCAAAATCGTTATCTGTAATAGATTTTTCATATGAAAAACTTAAAGTGCCATTTGCTAGCTTTTCTGCAACCGGGTATTTTGCGGAACTTCTTAATGTATTAGGTGAATTAATTGTAATTTTATTACCACTAGCACCTGTTCTTGTGCTTGATGCTAAAATACCATATTCTTTTAAATCTAAACCAAAATTACTATCTGAAACAGTAATATCAATTTGAACTCTATTTGTAGTTCCTGCAAGTAACGTTCCAATACCTGTTACTCGTGTATCAGTAATTTCAACCACATTTGCTTGGGTTTGTCCGCTTGATGTTGGAGTGGTATTAGAATAAACTCTAATTTTTTGGCCAGGCTCTAATCTTTTTTGAACAGGTTGACTTTTCCCGGTTGAGCACTCTGTGTAATTTACACTTATACTACCCCTGTGGTGACTATTAAACCCTTTGTCGTCAACAGCATTATCAAAATCATATTTGGCATCGTTATTTGTAATTTCATATAATTTACACGAAGCGTCTGGACTGTCATCTATAGGATTAATAACTTGCAGAGGTTCACTAATATTAATCGTTACATCATTATTGGAAGCAATTTTTGAAATTGATTTTATATCACTATAGCTATATCCTAATTCTTGTGTTTTTATATAACCAACAGCAAACATAGGAAGATTAGAATTTGCTACTTTATTAGTCGTGTTTTGAGTACGAGATACTTTAGACGTGCCAACTTTATACAGTATGTTATCAAGCGCATCTTCTTCAATAAAACTAACGTCTGTTACAAATTGAAGCCCTGGTCCGTCTACAAAACTTGCTGATGTTGAGTTATTAGCTAAAAAAGAATTATCTGCAACTGCAAACGCTTCACCTCCAACTTCAGATATTGTTAAAGTATTAGCCGTTAAATTAGCTGCTTCAGATGGCGGAACAAATATATATATAAACCCTTTGTCTACTATAGTGTGATTATTTGGATTTGTATATGTAGCTTTTAATTTAGCAAGTGCTTGGCTCTTTCTATTAAACACACCTTCATCGACTAATGTTATTTCCATTGTAGGAGCTGTAGTTATGCTTAGTGTTGTTCCGTAAGCTACCCCTGCAACATTTTCTGCATATGCTCTAATTCTATATACAGTATTCCCATCAAACCCAAAATTAAAATTATTATTTAAATCAGCTATATACGACCCCAGCCTTGAAGTAACGCTTCCTGTTAAAGTTTGCGTTAGGTTTCTTATTTCAATGCCATCTGTTGTTATAGTTGGGTTTATACTGTTAGTTGAATCTTCCAATATAATGATGCCTCTTTTAAGTATTGGACTGCCCGATGAGTCTTTTGTTACATTTGTAACAATATCTAGCGTAGTGTCTTCTACATTTGAAATCTGCGCAACGCTAGTAGTAGCAACAGTAGGTACTGAAGGAGTTACTACAACAGACGCATTAAAATCCGCTATAGCAGCCGTTAATGTAACCGTTGTGTTCGCAGATGGATATAATGTAAATTCTTCAAAATTAATTACTATAATAGCTCTACCTTGAGAGTCCAATCTTGTGCTTAAAGATTTAACTTCGCTGCCCCAAGTTGTTGCTGGGCTTTCTGTAATGGTAAATACAGACGGAGCCGGTGGCTCTATAAACTCATAGCCGCTATTTGGTGCTAATATAATCTCTCTATCCTCTTGTATTGGTATTGAAGGTACAACTAAGCTATCTCCACCTGTTAATGTTAAAGTTGAATCAACGGTAGCCGTATAAAACGCGCCAGAAGGAACTGTATAAGCAAAAGATAAATCAACTCCTGCAAAAAAGAAGTTGTCAAAATCTATATTCACAGTTGCCTGGGCTTCGTTTGCTTCAACAACTTCGTAGTCGAATGAAACATAAGCATCGTTTCTTACAAATTGTATTTCAGCAACATCTATAAAATTAGTAGTATGGCTTAATGTTAATTTAGCGTTAACAACGCCATCGTCGGAATCGGTAATGGCTGTTATTGTTGTAGGATTATTGGTTATACCATCACCTAAAACTTTTACAATATCACCTGCGTCAAAAGATTCCTTTAATCCAGGCACAGTATCTGTTAGCACAACTGTAGAGCTATTTGTCGCTCCGTCTACAACGCCAATTAAATTTTTAGCAGCGACTAAATTAGAGTAAGCGATACCAATTGCAACATCGTCAGAAGCAAAAGAAATATCTGTATCTAAGAATTCTTCAGGCTCCATCCAACTTTGTCCTGATATTTGCCAAGAAACGCTACCCGTTACAGAGGAATCAGTAACTTTTACATTTTGTACTTTTTTACCGTTTTCATATGTAACATCACCCGAGCCAGAACCTGTTGGATATTTTGTTTCTAAATTAAAGTTTATTAGCGTTTCCTCAGAATCGCGTTGCTTTAAAGTAATTACATTATTACCGGTAAGGTCGTTACTAAGTGACGTTACGCCTGTACCTGTCAATGTAATTGTATACGTTTTTTCAACAGGGTTTGTATTTTCAGGAAATTCAATATCAATTGTTTCTTCAATTCCTTCTTTTAATGTGCCAGTTTCTGTTTGTATATTGGATGATCCGTCATTGACAACAATTTGATATGTTGCACCAATTGATCCAAATATAACTAGTTCTCTAGTGTCCCCAACTTTTAATATATCTCTTTGGTTAATACTAAAAAAGTTTAAAACCTCAGTATCAACTGTAACTGGTGTTGCTGTGGCTGAAAAGTTATAGCTTTCAGCGCCGCCACCTGTTTGTATTCTTACTCTTTCAAAAACTGTAATTGAGGTAGAGTCGTTGTATATTCTGTAAATTTTTACGTCAGGATTGCTTGTGCCAGACTGCACCGCGGCTATACTTTGAAATTCAAATCCTTCTGACGCTTTTATAGTCCTAATGTTAATGTTCCTTAGTGACTCTGCTACGCCTGTTATAGAGTACTGCCCAGTGTTTGGAATATCAGAAAAACAATTTGTTGGCGCAAAACTCCAGTTACCTGTAGTTGTATATTCCTGGCTATTTCCAAAGCCTGTATCAAGCTCAACATCTATTGTAGTATCAACTAAATACATTCTCGACACACTAATATCATATACCGCAGATATTGTATTGTCGGCTGTGTCAGCTGTCCCGTTATCTGTAAAAGTTATATTATCACCTGAAAAGTCTCTGGCTGCCACTACATATCCTGCGGTTGGCACTATTGTAAATGTTACAGTATCGGGTAATTCTGTGTCTGCAAACTGTGTAATTTCTATATCTGCAGCATTATAGCCGACTCCGTCTTCTAGCTTTATTGTAAGTGTAACTTCGGTAGCCACAACAACAGCTTCAATTTCTTCAGCTGTACCGATACCCTGCACTGTAAAATCTTTTAAATCAACAGTAGTTGCAGTTTTTTCTTTACCTTTTACAAAAGCAAAATATTTACCTTCTTTTTTCTCAAACAACAACTCATCAGATTCTTGAAGATCTGTTTCCATTGTCGCTTTCCAGTCTTTAGTGCCTTCGTATGATAACGTTTTAAAGTTTTTAACATCAGAAGGTGAAGCATTTGAAATAAAACTAACTTTAGAATTATATTGTACGCCATAAAACCTATTTTTAATAGCCTTAGGATGAGCATGTCTATAAATATGACCCTGCTTAAATGTATAATACTTATTATTTAAAGAAAAACCATTTTCAGGTATAAAAGATAATCTACTTGTCCATCCGCGTGTATCTTCTGTATAAGCTATAGTTACACCTTCAAGTGTTATATTATAAGTATTATTTCTGTCATCATAAGTACCTAAGATATAACCGTTATTTATAATTGAATCAGCTAGCTTATCTCTAAAAAAATCATTCATTCCATATCGAGATATTTCTTCTAAGCCGTTACCACCATGACGTAATATAACGCCTCTATTCCTGTCTGCGAAATAAAATCTATTTCCAAAAGACGCAAATGATTCAGGGTTATTAGATATTCCATATTCACCAGAAACAGGTGTTACAGCTCCTAATACTAAATTAATAGCCTGCAATGCCAAAGAGTTGCCTTCGGCGTCGTATAAAGCATCTTTATCAGACAATACTTTAACAAGTTTATCTTCACAAAATACCATAAGATCCGTATCTCTAGCGTGAAGTTTTTGTATTGCTCCGTATGCTGGTAATAAATCTTTAGTTATTCTTTCGCCTGCTATAAATTGATTTGTATTATTTACACTAGCAGTAGTATTTATAAGACCAGACCATATAAGGCCGTTCAGTTTTCTTTCTGCTTTTATTTCTTGAGGTATAGTAGCTGATGCCCTAACGCCTTTGTCCATTGTTAAAGCGTTAAAATCGTCTCTAATTCTGTTAGACTCAACGCCGTTACCAAAAGCAAATGAATTAAAATATCTTAATTTTTGTTGTTTTCCATGCACAGATATATCGTAAGAATCTTCAGTTTCATAATATATATCTAATTCTTTAATGCCTCTTATTGGTTCAACCTCAAATATTGCTGGATTTTCTGTATTAAATTCTGTATCTTCAGGACTAACTTGCAATACCTCTATTAGCTGTTTTCTAGAATCTGGCAAGCTTTGCCCATTAAACGGTAAATTCTTTTCTAAATTTCTATCTAAAACTATAAACTTTTCAATTGCCCCTTTTCCGCTAGTCTGATACCTATTTCCATTAGTATACTGATATATAGCTTTTACTGTATAAGGTTTAGAATGCCCTGAAAAAGATATTGTGGCGTTTTCTACAAGGCCATTGTAAAAAGTTGTGTTATTAGCACGAGTATCGTTAGGAGCAATATGGAAATGAAAAGCGTTTGCTCTAGCTTTATCTAAAACAGCTCTTGCGTCATTTTTATTATAACCGCATCTTTTACAATTAATACTCCTATTTTTACCAAAAGTACCTCCTCTTTTTATTGATATTGAAGTGCTTGGTGAACCTGCTTTACCCCCAGCACCTATAAAATACCCAGGGTCTAATTTATTTCTATTTCTGCGCACTTTACCGTCAATCCTAGTAGCTCCTTTTGTTATATAATTAATATTATCTTCAGTTGCCCCGGATTGTATTAGTTCTTTTTCTATAAGTTGATTCTTCTGTAATTTTACAAAGAATCTTCCAGCGAATTCAGCATTGCCCGCGGTGCTTTGTCTGTCGTATAATTCTATATTTATTTGGCTTGTATTATTTCTAAAATAGCTAGCTTGGGAGCCAGCGTCGTTATATAAAAACTCAACATCATTACCAAATGGTTTTGTTGTAATTATTTTTACAGAATAACCGACTCCTGAGTCCTTGCCATTTACACTGCTTGCGGTAACTTTTATTTCATAATAGTTAGAGTATTGGCCATCTCTTTCAAATCTTATAAAATTACCGGATATTAAATGAACTATTCTATCGGGAGGAACATTTTTAGCATCATTAGACCTAGAAATATTTACCGAATCAGATCCAGCGACCGGAGTATTGCCTGATAATTTTGTCTCTTGTGTCTGTCTTTGATTATAGTTAGAATCAAATACAACTCTAGCTAAATAATCTTTTGTAGCGTATTTTTTAGCAATAAAATCAGGCGGGTCAGCTTGTATTGCTAAAACTTTAAATTTTGAATTGTTAGAAGTAACAGCCTCAGATTTATTATGCCCTTTTTTAAGTATTAGATAGCTTTCTTCTTTTATTTTGCTTCTATCATTTGAGCTCATAGAAAGCCAAACAAAACCTAAGTCGGTAGGGTTTTCATAAACTCTATCTACAGCAATATTATAATATTCTTGCGATGTATCTTTAATGTAATACTTAAATCTTTTTGCCCAATAAGGAGGATCAGAAACAATTTTCGTGACTATTTGTGTGCCGGCATTTGACTTGCTTCTTGGTATTTTAAAAGTTCCCGATGCATCCGATATAACCGGTGTTTGTCTGCCGAATTTATCTGTATATACTACGCCTAATGTATATGCTCTATTTGACTTAATAGACTTATAGTTGTTTCTATAATCAAATGAAACATCAAAAGAAGGCTTTTTGTCTACGGTATACCCCTGTAAGTAGTTTCCGTATATAATTCTATTAGCAGTAACATCCTGCGCTTTTGCTTTTCTCGGTACATTATCATATGGTCTTAATATCTGATTAGACTCAACTACAGAATCTATTTGCTCTGTATCGACTACAACCGTGGCTATATTAGCTCCATCACCTTCTGGGCGTTGTATTTTATTTATAACATATATAGAATTTATTTCAGGTGTCTTATATAATATTTCTATTTCTTTAACATCCGCGCCACCGACCTCTATATCATTTAATTCAATACGCCTAACTACATTTGTCATAGCTAGGTTAAATCCATCTTTACCATTGTATTTAAAATCTGACAAATCTCTAAATTGAGTACTTGCGGAATTACCGGGTAAAAATGCAATTTCAGAAAACGGTGCCATAACTGAATATTCACCGTCATAGTATTTCCATCTGTACGAAAATCTTGGAAACGTTAATTGATATATAGGGTCATCTTCTATTAATCTACCTATCCATTTGTTGCCCTGGTCTTGGTTAGTCGGTAAGGAATATGTTAAAATAATTAAATCTATCGCTGTTCTTTTTGTGCTTTTAACATACTTAATTGCAGAAACTTCGACTTCGATTTCCATATCACTTTCCGGATCCTCAGAAAAAACATTAAGCCTATCTTTTGTTTTTAAAGCAAGCTCGCCACCTACGCTAGTTGTTATTGTGCTACCAATATTTTTATTTGAAAAATCTTGATTTAAATATAACCTAACAGGCAGTGATTCTCCATTTTCATTAACTCTATTTGTGTCAAACAAACTTAATGTTGGGGCGCTAAAAGGTGATTTTTTAATTACTGTTATGTCGTCTTCAGTAATATCATTTCCAAATATTTGTGTAGTAGAGCTAAAGTTATTATTGGAAAGATCTTTAAAAGTATTAATATTAATTTTTTTCGGCTCATTATGATTATCAGTAAAAAATAACAAACCATCAATTATATTTATACCGGTTATTATTCTATTCTTTTTAAAATTTAGAGCTGTGCCTGTAATGTATTTTATTTCGCACTCTACCAAATAACCTTCGTTTAATGCAAGGTCATATGGCAAAAATATTTTTATTTGTTCTTCGTCAACACCGTCACCATCGCCATCTGCAGGGTTTGGATCAATCTCTATTTTTGTGCCAATTGGAATAGACAAAGTTTCATTAAACTGGCCCTTAATTGTAATAGTTACATCATTTGTTGTATCTGTTATAATTTTATTAGCACCGTCTGCAAGCCTTGTTCCGAATGTATTTGCCCATTCGTCATTAGCAAAAAAGTTAAGCAGATCAGGGTTATCAGTAGGAACTGTTACACCGCTAGGCACACCGGGATCTTCTAATACTATTATACCTTGCTGATTGCTTATTTGCATAAACCTTGTAACAGTAACAGTTTTTTTGTTGGCGACTATTACAGGTGATATTCTATCTGTTTTTTCGTTATATTCCCAAATACCATCTTTTACATCAGATGTAGTAAGCCAATATATTTTGTCTTCAAGATCATATCTTTTTGCGCCGACACATACAGTGGAGTTGTTAGGATCTAATAAAACATTTCCGCTATCATCAACATATTCGTTAAGCGGTATATTAGAAATTCTTAAATTACCAAGCACACTTTCTATAGCACCAACATCTGAATTTTCACTATTCGCTATTTTTATGTTTAAAGCATCACGATAAGTACCCGACTGAACTAATCGTTCGTCAGTATCTTTATCCATAAGACCTTTAACAAAAGTATTTTTAACTTCTGGCATGGACTAGTGTTTTATTTGTTTAGATTTGCCTCGCATTACTTGTGTCAGCTCTTCTATTTTTATATTTGATAATCTTAATTTTGCTTGTCTAATAGCAGCAAATCTTTCTTTCTTATATCTTGCGATAATATATTCAGGTATACCTACGCGAGTTGAAATAATGCCATGCAGAATATACTTGTACATTGCCTCTTCTGCAAACTTATGAATTTGCATTTCCGAATCATCAACATTTAAGCCATCTGATATGTAGTATATTGTTATAATTTTTCCTGAAAATTCAGAGCTAAAATAAACCCTACCTCTATCGTTATCTAAAATAAACAATCCATTTGCATTAGCAAACTGTGGGTCTATACCGTATCTTTGTCCATATGCAATTGATCCGCCTAGGCTATCTTCATTATATTGTTTTTGCTTTTCAGACTCTTGACTGACTGCCGCAAAAAACTTTCTTATTGTATTTGAGTCAAATGATTCTAATAAATCTCCATTTGAATCAAACATAAAATTATAGTTTTGATCTTGCAAAGGCGATCGAGGGTTGCCGCTTTTTAATGAAGGCAATATAGTATGCTCTGCACCACCGTCGTCGCAATATGTAAATTTTACATAATTAACATAATCTTGCGGTAAGCGTATTGAATTTGTAGGGCCAAGCTCTACCTCCATTGTTCTTATTGACTTTAAAGTATCATAAGATAACTCTTGCAATCCTCGCTTGGCATGAAACACAACGTCACTCCGTTTGGCGTGGCCTAGTATTTTTTCTTCACCTGTGTAAGCTACAATAAAGTTTGAAATTAAATCATTAAGCTTAATGAATTGATACCCTCCGTATTCTCCACCTTCATAGTAGGCTTGTTGTGTGTTGGTTATTAAACTCATTTATTAAGCTTTTTCTTGTTGTACATTTTTTAAATCCTCTTGTGATGCTGCCGCATAAATATCTGGTTCTCTTATACTTAAGCCTGCCATAGCTAATACTTTCATAACAAGATCTGTTTCTTCAGAATCGTGTAACTCAAAGTCAGTAGCTGTGTCTTCATTGTAAAGCGCTACATCATTAACTTCAATGTAACCCCATACCGCTTGTGCTGGGCGTTTAATATATTGAATTGTAAAACTACTAGCAAGGTTAGTTGCGGACGTATATACTTTTATGCCCGTGTTATCTTTTATATATATTGGCCTTGTAGTTGTTGGTTTTACTAATGGTGAGTTTATAATAGTTAGGAAATTATTTTTTAGCACATATTGTGCTTCGACACCATTTAGAACAATAGCGCCAATTCTGTATAAATCAGATGGTAAACTTCCTGTAGAGGATGCGGAAGTTTCAAATAAGCTAATTTTTTCGTTAAGAATATCGAGCATGTCAGAATACTCACTGCTATTTTTAGGCAATCTTAAAAATTGGTTTAAATCATAAAAGTATTGCTCAAAAATATCCATTTGCGCTTGATTAGCAAATAGATTAAATTCCTGCGGCGTAAGATATCCACGCTGTTCTTTATTTAAAATTGATAATACCCTTTGGTAAACAGTATCTATACTAACGCTCATAATTTTTTTAAATTTATAGTAATCGGGCCACTGTTAAGCAGCCCGACTGCTATAACTGTTTAGCCCATTTTCTTTTCAATAGCTTTGTATATTTCTAAACCTTCATCGGTTTTAAAATATGCAGCTAACGCTGAATATGGATTTTCATCAAAAGGAACGGTCATTACTTTTCTGCCGTTACTTCCATATTTAAAAGTTCGTTGATCATCGGCTAACTTTAAATAGCCTGCTTCAACTGCTTTAATTCCAAAATTTCTAAGCTTAACATTATCGTCTGCAGCTAGTTCTAAAAATACTACAGGGGATGATTTTGCAAATAGCAATACATCTCTTTTTATTTCTTTAGAAGACATTTGAGATACCTTAGAGCCATATTCTACACGTAGAACAGCTTCTGCATCATCAATATCCATTTGAGCCGCTAGAGTCATTGCACTTAATTCAGCTTCAAGATAATCTAAATCATCTTTTGCTTCTGCAACTTTATCGAACTCTACATATAATTTATTACGCAAAGGGTGGTAAAGTGAAAGTAATTTTTGCAATGATTGCTTTTCTTTTGGAACGAATAATTGACCATCTCTAAAAACGATATGCTCTAATGTTGATGTACCTTGCTGTTCATCAGCAAAGGGTGATTTTTGATTAGTTGCGTATCTTAGTTCCCGTTGGTAACCTTTTTCTGCATCAAAATATAATAATGGTCTATTTTGAGAGTGTTTAGATGGTACAGTTACAATAACAGGTTGTTTATTACTTTTAAGTAAATAAACACGATCTTTAATTTGCCATGTGGCTTCTTTACTTGTTGACATGATATAATAAAATTTAAAAAGAAAAAAAGAGGCGGCGATTAAACCGCCCCTTTTAAGGTTTACTTATTAGGTGCGTGCGCTTGCATCAGTGCCGTCAGATCCACCAGCTGATGATGTATCTTTAAACAAGATGAAGTTATTAGCTCCTTGTACACATAGGGCTCTTTCAGATAGGAAGTGTACGTTCATTTCGTCAATATCAGAAGTGAAGTTTCCTCCTACAGAACCTGTAATCCAAGATTTCATTCTTCGATCATCAGCTTCTGAAGCTCTATAGCGAATATGCAAGAATGGTCGTTGAATGTTTTTGCCAAGCGTTTGGTCATAAACTGTAGAAACACCAGCAGGTACAAGTACACCGTCAATGTCTGCAGTTAAGCCACGAGTAGCAGCATCATTCAAATATTTCCAATCTGTTTTATAGAAGTCATAAGAACCTCTACGGAATCCAGAGAATCCAAGATTCAATGCCATATCCTCACTGTTTTCGAATACTCCGTAAGAAGTACCGCCAGTTCCGTAAGAATTTGCGCGAGCTAGCATGTTATCGATAGCAAGCGAAGTTCCTCGGTCAAGGAATAACATATTCTCTTCAATAGCACCTTGCTTATCTAGTTCTTTAAGAATTAGATCAAACTCAGCAAGACCAGTTAGACCAGTTGAATTATCAAAATCGTGATCATTAAATACAAGACCGCGAGATTCAATAGCTGCAAAAAGTCCTTCAGTACCACGTAAAGAGGAACCAGAGGCATCGCTTACAGCAGTAGAAGCAGTAAATTTCTCAGCTTCAACCATAGTCATTTCAAGATAGTCCTCAAATCTTAGACGAGTTTCGTGCTCAGATTTTAGATACCAAAGATATCCAGAAGTACCTAACTCAGTTGTAACTTCAACCCAGCCGATTTGCGCAGTATCAGATCCATTAATTGAATATTTGTCTTTGATAATGATTGGGCTGTTAGAAAACTTTTGGAAGCCAGCATCTACAGATCCAGACATTCCAGCAGCTCCTTTGCCAAATTCAGAACCAAATACAAACACGTTCAAATCAGGGTTAGTCCCTGAAGCAACGAATCCGGCTGGCCATGTATCAGCGTTATATGGGTAAGCTTCAATTGAGTTAGTAGCAACAGTTTTAACAAAAGCCGTTACAGTATCAAAACCATTAGATACTACAACAGTTTGGTTAGCGCGAACGGCGTGACCAGTGATGTTAAGCGTGTTGTCAGTGTTATCATTTGCCGTAGCAACTTTTACATCTTTATACGCCAAGTGTAGACGGCCCTGCTCTGACCATACGACTTCGTCAGAAGCCATAGGCATTTCAGCACCTACCATACGCAAGAAAGAAGAGATCGAACGATTTCCGTAACGCTCTACTTCTTTTTCGTATACTTCAGGTAAAAATTGCTTAGTAAAGTTAAAGTCATTGTCTGCAATAGACAGGTAGTTCTTATCGAACAACGTTTTAGTTGGGGCGGGCGTTAATCCTGCGGGGAACGCACCACCAGTAGCAAAACTCATGTGTTATAAAGTTTATTTAGTTATTTTCTTATTTTTACTCTTAATCGTGAAGAATCGTCGCCACTTATTGCTTTTACAGAAAATCCGCTGCTAGATGTAACTTTTTCATGAGTCCCTCTCGGATCCATATTTACATTCTTAGCTGTTGCCATACTTTCTTTTAAAGCGTCAGCACGACCCTGCTCGTAAAAATGCTGAGCAACTTTATCTGTGTTCATAGCGGTAAATAAAGCTTTGTGATAACCTCGCGCATCCTTCATATTATTATTTTCATCAAGAAACCTTCTTATAAAATTATTAATATCGGATTGTGCCTCTTTTACTTCATTTGCCTGCTTAACATTAAATCTATATCTTTTGTCCCCGACTTTATATTCAAAACCTTTGAATTCATCATTGAAAACTTTATCAGTTTTATTAACAAATATAGAATGTTGCTGCTCTGCAACTTTAGTTGTTTCTTCATTTTCTTTGTTATAGCGATTGAAGAAATCTATCGCTTTTTGTTGATCAGGTGTCAATTTAGACCCTGCTTTAATTTCTTCGTAATATTGCCCTTTTAAAGACTCTAGGTGGTTTTTAGCTTTTGCAACCTCTTCTTTAAATGCAATTTTAGATTTTCTAATTGCCTTTTCATCATCTAGTTCTTCATCATAATTAAAATCTTCCATTAATAAATCAATGTCTTCAGAATCTAAATGAGGCTTAGTTTGTTTATAGTAGTCTCTTAATAAAGCAATATTGTCAACATTAGAATAATCTTTATTTAAAGAAACGTAATCCTCTAATGTGCCACCAGTTTCGTTTATAAAGTCAACTACTTTTTGTATATTTTCAGGAAGAGGATCTCCTGTTTGTTGCACTTCTTCTATTACTTCTTCTACTTCTTTAGCAAGCTCTTCAGCTTCTTCTTGTATTTCCTCTTCTGTAATCTCTTCTAATACCGTTTCTTCAACCCCATCATCTGTAGCGGGCTCTTCATTTTGCTCGGGCTCCCGTACTTCTTCAACCACTTCTTCGCTACTTTCCGCGTTTTCGGGTTCTCCGACAGTATCATTGCCTGCATCTGCGCTTTGTTCTTGAACGGCATCTTCTTCTGGTTGTAAATTTCTTAAATCGACCTTAATAACATTAGGGTCTTCTTGTGGTGTAGGCTCGTCTATTTTAGCAGACACAACCTTATCCTGTTGTTCTTCTTGAACAACTTGTTCTTCTACGTTTTCACTCATGATAAAATATTATATAATTATATACACTATACATTACCTAGGTTCAAAAGAACCTAAGTCAAAATCACCACTAAGTATATCATTTCCTGAAGATTCGAATACTTTAGGCGGTAAATTGTTTTTTCTTTGATTAATTAGCTCACTTTGCTGAGACGCTTGTATTTTAGTTCTTTTGTCTTTTCTATCTTCTTTTTCAGTAGCTAATTTTTTCTGGCCATCAACCTCTAGTCCTTTTAGCTGCATGTTCATTTGGAATTCAAGCTGCATTAATTCTTTTTTAAGCCCTGCTTCTTGCATAAGCTTTTGGATTTCAAGAGTTGATCTTATTTTTTCTAATTCAGCTTTTTGAGATGTTAAAGCCTGACTTTTTTGTACTTCTGCTTGAGCTGCAACTTGTTGTGCTTGCGCATTAGCTTGTGACTGAGCTTGAATATTTTCTTGCTGCATTTGCTGATCGCGCTCAAGTTTTTTCTGACGTCTAATCTTTAATAACTGATTAGCTAGTTTCATATTCCTAATTTCTCTAATATCTATAGCATCATCTAAATCGATAAGGCCAGCTGACAGAGCGGTTTGAATATTGTTTTCAAGCATTGCTTTTTCCTCTTCGTCTGGCATTAATTCTATAAATATACCAAAGTCTCTAAGATGTAACTCAGTAAGCTCGTCTAACGTAGCTACATTATGTGCACCAATACTTTGTATAAAAGCATTCGCTGTAGGCGAATATTGAAGTACATCCGCTATTCTTAAAGAAATACATTCTGCTGTTTCTGCTGTTAAAAATAATCCACTTTGTAATATATGCCGTGTAGCTGTGTTTGAATTTGCAGCAGCAAGTTTTTGCACACCTACTAAAGTATTTTTATCTGGCATGCTGCCATCACGCGCTTCATTAAGACCCGTCACGTCACGTATCATTTGCAAATAATAGTTATACGTACTTATTAAGCTTTGTAGCTTTCCACCACCATTACCGCTTTGTATTTCTTGAATAGGCACTTTACCTGGATTCATATCGCCATCTGAGGTAAATGATCGCCCAATTACAGAACCGGTTTGAAAAAACATGTTTAGCGCCTCCTGCGGATTGTAATTTGTGCCATTGCCTAAATCTATTTCAGCAAGTCCATCTGCGTCAAGATATACTCCGTCTGGAACCATTCTTGCCATCACCTGCTGTATTTTTAAATGAGTAAGCTGGATCATGTCTGCAAACCCTGTAATTCTGCTAACTAAGCTTTCAATGCGACCCTTATACATTCTAGGAGCAACTAATGAATAATTTAGTTTTACTCTAGTTGTATCACTTTTAGGGCGCATCATATTTTCGGCCATGCTCCATTTAAGAAGTTTATTAGTGCCTAGTACCAGCGCGCCTTCATATAATACTTCAAGTGATCTTGATACTTTTTCGAATCTAGATCTTTCGTCTTTAGGCGGATTAAACTGGTCATTTTTAATTAATGCTCTTTCAGCGCCTGAGGGCGTAAGCTTTATTTTATACACTTCATTCATAAATGTTTTATAATTGAAGTATAATATTTGCACAGAATTAGCGTCTAAATTATTTGTTTCAGTAATTGTACGATGATAAAAATCCGTATTTTGTACGCCTTGCTTTGTAATTTCTTCTAAATCTTCATTAGTTAATTCAGGAAACTGCTTTTTAAGCTCGTTTAAAGATATAGTTTTTATTTCGCCTATATAGTATATATCATCAAAATAAGGTGAATCTGTGTATGAATAAACTAAATCAGCCGGATCAACATACTCCAGCTTTATACCTTCTGATGTTGTAAATGTGTTTTTTACACAAGCTATACCTAATACTGTTAAATCATAATAAAAGCGTTTTTTAATTAGCTCGTAATGGTTTTGTTCAAATATAGTATTTATAGCTTGCTCTTCTGCTAATTCAACTTGCTGCTTATAAGAAAGCTGCATATGAACGGCTAATTCTTCTTCACTTGTAGGTAATGCTGTAGGGTCATTTTCATATAAATTAACACCAAACTCTTGTTGAGCAAATTCGTTTAATTCTACAGTCTTCATGTCTCGCAATAAAGACTCCATGTATTTTGTTCTTTTTTCTATGCCATACGGATCCTGCGAAAAAGCTTTAATATCATATAATCTTTCCGCGATACCATTAACCACTATATCAACAAACTTTGGTATAATTGGCACAGGCTTCCAGTCTAAGTTAAGATAAGATAAGTCACCGTTAATAGATAATTCATCTTTATATTTTTGCACTGACTGCTCACCTCTTGCGTATAATTTTAACTTATGATATTGATTTTGATTATTATAAAATCTAGTAGTACCGGAATCTCTTTTAAACCATTCGTGCTCTATAGCTTTAGCAACTTTAAGTCCATACTCTGAACTCATTTTTTCTAAATCACTAGCGATTTGGCTTGGGAAATAACTTTTTACAACTGACTCAGCCATATTATTGTATTATTTGCGATCTTAAACCGCTATTTTTATATTTTGCAAAATTTATGTTTACAGTAGACTTTTCTTTTTGCGATACTGGTGAATATAAGTGCCTATTACACGCCATTATAGCCAAACCTGAGCTAATCGCAGCATCAAACTTTGTTCTTTTATTTATATCGAACTTAGCCCAATCATTTAGAGTCCTGTTAAAATATATATTATTAGCACCCCCGTTTTCATTATAACCAACATATGATTGTATATATGTTTCTATAGCGGCAGCATGGGCCTGTCTTATATCCTCACTTGAATTAGGTATACCGCCTATTTCTTTTTCTGCTACAGATAATTTATTCCATATTTTATCGGGTCGATTAATAGAAAATTTTCTATAGCCCCTTCGTTTTAAATAGTATAATAATCTAGGTTTGTTGTTTTCAGCAAGTATTGGCATACCATAAAAATGTAACGCCATTAATACGTCTTCAAAAAACATTTCGGCTGTTTGAGGCCGGGCTATATATTCTAAAAAAAACATATGTGGAGGCGAGTCTTCCATGCTGAACTTAGTGAGCCCATGCAAAGACCCCTTAGAGCCCTGCCCATCAGTTGTTCCTGATATATCATATGAGTCACACCCAAAGGCACCTACATGCTCGTTACCAGGAAACTTAATGCTATTTTTTATTATTATTCTATTTTGTAACTCTACTTTTGGCAGCCAGCTTACATAAAATCTTCCCTTTAAATCTGGCAAAAATATTACCTTAGAATCTTTTATACCATTTGACCATTGAAAATTACCTCTTGTTATTATATCCGAAGAACCTAAGTCTTCGTTATAATCTATTTGTTCGTATATTTTTACCAAATTAAATATACTATTTTTTGTTTCATCTCTAAACGCGTGCTCCTCTGTGCGTGGAAACTGTCTATACATCTCATTTAAAGCATCCTGGTCACCTTTTAAGCCATCAACTTCATTGTTCCAATGATCTATAACTCCGACCTCAATAAGGTCTCCATACGGGCCTTTAATCGGTTTTTGTGGCGTATCAAAGACAGGGTTTCCAAAAGAATCAATGAATCCCTCGTAGTTCCATTCCATAGGTATGAACAAACTATATAATCCTGAGCGAGTCTGTCCATTGGCGTTTCGTTTGGTGACGTCTGAGTCATAATATAGTTTTTTAAAATTTTCTCCGCCTTTGTCTAAAGCATTGCTTGTAGACCCCATCATACACTTACCTATAACCCGGCTACCTAGTCTTAGCGTCGTCTTTGTAACTCGCCAGTTGTTGAGTATGTTGTCCGGCCGTTCCCATTTGCCCGATTCGTCATGTACGAGGAGTTTAAGCTTCTCACCGTCGTAGGAGTTGTCACCCGTGTTCTTCCAGTCGATTGTCGTATCGAGCCCCTGTAGCTCTTCCCGCGTCTGCCCTGACTGTATAGATTTACGCGTGAGTTTTGATGCGGGTACCCTATAAGCCAGTTCGGTTTTTGGTCTATCCATACCGTCTTGTATTGGCTTGAAGAAGAATGGATAGTTAACGGATATTGGCACGACTTTGTCGGTGAACATTTTCTTAGCGTCAGACCCAGACTTGGACAGTATACCAAATCGTGAATCGGAGGATATTGTTGCCATGTTAACAGCTTCCGATGATGCCATGAATGAAAAGCCAGAGCGTCTGTTTTTAAGATAGCACATTCCATAACACCGTGGATCGGCTTTACATGCTTCCCAAAATATAAAGAATAATCTGTTTGCTTCTCTAAATTCAGGGGCCCCAACGTCAATTTTACTCCACTGCAAGTACATGTAATGAGTGCCAGTAATATAAGTAGGATTGTTTTTGTTATAAAACCAGTGGCCTTCATCTCGCCTTTTAAACTCTTCATCTATATATGGTTCCCATTGATCCTTAAATTCTTCTGGATAGCTTTTCCAATCAAAGATTGTTTTTATCCTGTTTAATTCTTTAGGATATTCGCGCTTAAGCCATTTATTATTGTCTTTAGTAATTTTTGCAGGCATAGGAGGCAGCGCAATTTTTAAATTCTGTATGCTATACACTTCGCCAATCTGCCCTGTTTTACTAATAACAACAATGTCGTTTTCTTTATCGTAGCCATATTTCCATCTACGCGCTTTATTATAACGTTTAAGCGTGTTTATTTTAATCGGTTCAATAACCCTAAATAAAGTTTGCTTATACATTACTTAGATCTTTTTTCTGCAAATCCGCTAAAAGCTTCTTTTTTTTCTTCTTTCGGCTTATTAAGCAATACAGATTTTTCTTCTTCAATACGATTTAATATTTCAAACGCATCAAATATTGCAAGCTTTTTAGTTGCAGCTGCATTTTTAAGCCTATCTGCAGAAACATCATCCTCAGTATTAGTGATAATTTTTTCTTCTGCAACATTAATAAGCTCGTCAACCGCTTTATAGCCAGCTCGGATTATATTCTTTTTCGTTTCCTTTATATCCATATTTAATCGCAATTGAATCTGTAGTTACCCTATAAAGCCTTTCGTCTTCAATAATAAATTCATATTCACTGCGAGGCGTAAACCCTACTAAGTCACCTTTTTTAATACCGTTATTAATTAATGACTTATCTAAATATTTAATAACCCCAACTAATGGAGTTTCAAAATCTGTGCTGAAAATATTATTAGATTTAATAGGTTTTACAAAACAATAGTTTTTAGGAGCATACCATTCATTATTTCTTTTATATAAAAATATTTGGCTTGAATCAACAAAATATGTTTCTTCGTTAAAATAGCTTTTACTATTTTTTTCTTCTCCTCGTACATCATAAAAACGTCTAAACACGTTGTGATGTAAAATTACTTCATCACCTTTTTTAATATTTGTTTTTTCGTTTTTAGGAGTATTTAAAACGACACCAATACGATTTACATATTGATGGTTTTGCAATTCAGTGTTAACTACTAATTCTTTATTGTTAACTTTAACTTGGTTTGTAGTGCGGTTTCCTTTCGGTGTTACTATAAAATGAAATAAACTTCTCATTAATACTGCAAGTTATATTCAACTGCTATAGCCATATTTTTATTAAAATCTTTCCAGGGTAAAACTTCATTATTCTTTTCTATAAATATAACAAACTTTTCCTCTTTTTCTATAATATCGGAGATTATATGTCCACCATAAACTTCTTGCCCTACGGAGTAGTGCATGGCTTCGTTTTTATAATCTTTACCAATACTAATCTTCCGTATTAGGTTCATCTTTAGCTCCCTCTTTATATTCGCCAGTTTGGATATTTATAGCCACATCTCCGTAAGCCTCTTTCATTTCTTCTTGAAATTTAGCTAGTTGCTCTTGTGGTTCTGTTAAAGAATGCAATAGCTGATGCTTTTGCGATTCTACTTGTCCAATCTGCAATTCAATTTTATTTATATCTCCTACAATAGCTTGTAATGTTTTTAGCTCATCAGCTGTAATTGATTTACTCATATTAAATTATATTAAAATTAAAAAAAAAATATTACCAAGGCACTTCCTTAGTAACAACAGGAGGCGAAATTAAATTTTCTATATTTAAATCTAATTGTGCTTTTAGCGCCTCATAATCCATACCAGCCTCTAACCATCCCTCTACGTCCGAAGCGGATAAAGAATCAAAGGCGGTAAAATTACTTGAATCAGGTGGATTGACAGTATGTAAACCAATAATTTCATCAGTATAGTTAACGTCTTCGCCGTTTTCAGAATATGTTTGATCAGATGTTGCAACCAGTCCCCAGTGTATACCAAAGACAACATTATCTAACCCTTCGCTAGAAGGATATACATCCAATTTTTTAATTGACCATGAATATGTATTTGCCATTTTTATTTGTTATTTATTGATATTATATTATTTACGTGTTTTTGCCCTTTTTTTAATTTTTATTATATTCAAAAAGTATTGTATACGCAAAACCGTTTAAGAGCCTAGCAGTAGGTCCATTCGTAGTAAATCCTAATTGTATTCTATCTCCTTCGCTAAATGTAATGTTGGAATCGCCAAAACTATACGATGCTACCATGCTAGTTGATGCTCCGTTGGTCACTGTAGCACTATAAGAACTAAGCTGAGTACTCCCGTTTTTAGCCCACTTAAACGTAACAGAGGTTGCTGTTGGTGTTGATCCATTAGTATATCTCATTATTATTTTTCTAACCCTCCCATCATACGGAGCAACCCAGTTATTATAGTATTGGCCGCTAGTTGTTTCAACAATGTAATTAGTAGGAATCCAATAAATTGTTGATGTACTAGAAGATGAGCTATGAAAAAACCCTCCAGATTGGTAAGTAGGAACATAGCCCTTATAATTGGTAGCTTTTACAGTGCCATTAACTTCTAACTTTTCTGTTGGATTTGAAGTATTAATACCAACATCAGCCTCATTGAATGTTATATTTGCATTGGAATCTAATTTTATATAACCCCCACCAGAAGACTGCTCCTCATCTCCAAGTATAAAAACAGTGCTACTATTTGGTGTTATTTCAAACCAAACATCATCACCACCACTACCTTGAACTTTAAATGCAGTGGTAGAACTAGAGGTATGCCTAATGTGCAAGTCACCCCTAACGTTTAGCTTAGCAGTAGGGGAAGTTGTTCCAATCCCAACCCTGCCGTTACTAGCAATGCGCAGGTTTTCAGACCCTATAGTATTAAATATTACATTTCCACTGGTTCCTGTGCTTAAAGATATATTACCTATAAGGCTTGTGCCAGTTTGCCCAATATTAATATTATTACCACTGTCATGTCCTATTAAGTTTCTTAAATGAAAATCTTCATTACCGTTGCCTGGAATACCTGAAAGTAATTTTTTACCTCTTCTTAAAACTATACCCGCACCAGAAATTGAATCAGCACCCGAATCGCCGCTTGTAAATGTACCCCCCATTACTGATAAAGGTCCATTTATATCTAAACTAGTTCTTGGGCTAGCCGTTACAATACCGACTCTATTGCTTGAAGTATTTACATACAATACATTAGTATCTACCTCGACTGTATTTAAAAATTTAATTGCCATTTTATCCTATTTGAGTTATAAGAACTCTAATATCGCTTGAATTTGGTGCTGATGCGAATGCAATTGTTATAGTGTCTACAGTTGCTCTTGTTACATCTGCATATACTGTTTCATATGAGCTTACGTCATATAATTGTACAATTACATCTCTGGTGTCTAAATTGTGAGTTACTGTATATGATGTATTTATACCATCTCCAATACTTACTGAAAATTCTCTAGCAGTTACTCTGCCATCAATTCCTGATGTTAAGTTTACAGACGTAAGTCCCGTGGTATGACCATAAGTATCTAAAGTTACGTCTTGAATTACACTTAAGCCCGAATTATTTACAGAGGACTGTGATGAGGTGTCGTCGTGAGATATAGATATTGTTGTATTTCCACTTTGGTTTGCTGTAAATGTCCCAGAGCCGCCTAAAGCACCAGTACCTTGAACAGTTAGAGTGCCGTTATTTACAGTTGGTAAGTCACTTGTTAAGGCAACAGTTCCAGTGGCGTCCGGTAATGTTACAGTTCTATCTGCAGTAAGTGAGCCTGCTAATAATGTAAGCTCGTTAGCGTCCGCAACACTTCCCTCAAACACAACACCATTTGAAGTAGATATGGTTTCAACATTGTTAGTAGTGGTTGTTCCTGTTACTTGTAAATCACCTGGTATAATTACTGTTGTTCCACCCGCGCCAATAGTTAAATTATTTGATCCAACGCCATCAAAAATAGTTTTATTCCCTGAGGTAAGATCTATATCTGTAAGACCGGTAAGGGTGGTATCTGTGCCTCCAAGCGAAATAGTAGAATTACCAATTGTAATACTAGAATTTGCTAATGCTGAATTAGCAATATTTGACAGATTATTATTAAATATACTAAGACCAATTTCACTTGCCGCTTTTCTTTTTTGCGATCCGCCATCAAGAACAACAAGCTCATCGGTTGACAGCATTGTTTGTGTCATATCAGTTAGCTCCGATAAATCAACATTAACTGTTATAGAGCCAGAACTTGTAACAGGACCACCGGAAACATCTATTAAATTGCCAGCTGTTAAATTTACACTTGTTACAGTTCCATTGCCTGTACCGGCACCTATATCGCTCCTAACCTGAGATCCTGTTCTATATTTTAAAACACCGCTATCAGAGACAATAAATTTGTCTGTGTCTGAAGTAGCAGCTGTTTCTGTCATTTTTATATTACCGCTAACATCCAGCTTTTGAGTAGGGGATGTAACATCTATTCCAAGATTACCTGTAAAATAACTATGTGTGCCACCTGTTTTAAAATAAACATACGAAGCAGGCGTTTTAACTTCAAGAGTACTACCGCCTGCAATTTCTAAATGAGTTCCAGAATTAATTCCAGCAGTGTCACCTATACGAACATCACCATCAAGGTCAAATTCGCTTAGACCTATAGCGATTTTATTTGCATCTGCTTGCACCGAAGGGCCGTTTCCTCCTTTTAGTCGTGCTATATTATTTGTAAATCTTAAATGAGTATCAGTATCTCCGTTATGATATATATATTCATCAACCCCTACGTTTCCGGCTACATCTAAAGTATAATCTGGCGTTGCAGTGCCAATACCTAGCCTATTATTAGAAGTGTCCCAATGAAGATTAGTATCGTTAGTTAAGGCAGAAGACGAGGACCAAATAGCTAATTTATTTGCAGCCCCTGTTCCTGTTACGCTATCTACAGACAAATCTATAAAGCCATCGGTGTCATCGTATGTTACTGTTACATTAGACGAATGTGTGCCGCCGGTAAGCATTGCACCTACAATATCTTGTATTTGTTCATCTGACTTACCAAGCTGAACCCACGCAGAGCCATTATAAATAAAAGCTAAGCTACTTGACGTGTTAAAATATACCTGCCCTGTGGAAGGGGTTGAAATATTAGAAGTTGCATTATGTAAAACTAAATTTAAAGCTTGATTTTTGTTTAAATTTATATTACTAAGAAAAGGAATTGCCATTTTTATTTATTTTTTTTTAATTTGCGTAAATAGTTCCGTTTGTTAGTCCGGTAAAATATACGCGGACAATATTTTTACTTATGTATTTGACAGGAACATGGGCTACTTGATCTTCGGACCCGGTTTCTGTAACTGTTATTGAGGGGTATTTTTTCATATTATGAGTAAAATCTACAAAGCGCATGTTAGACCCATTTATATTTTCAGATTGAGAATTAAAGTCTGATGTAGAGAAATTAAAAGCCGAATGATTTTTAGGGCCTAATATACATATTGCATAATATTCATCTGCAATTAAAGATCCGTTTCCCTCAAATTCAGTTAATGTAAAATCGTAATACCCAGTGTTATTGGCATCAGCGGCAACATTTGCAGCGTCATAAATGCCAAAATTATTTTTATTATTTAATTGAGCTATTAATATTTTTTTACTTTTATATGCTAATAAAAATTGCGCAATATCAATTGATCTTGAATCTATACCACTAAACTTAAGGCTTGTTATATCTGAAAAATTAGTGCCATTGCCGCCTAATGACTGCAGGCTAAAAGTAGAGTCTGATCTTTCAATTGTAGCAAATTTATAAATACTTTGACTTCCAACAGTAATAAGGCCTTTTTGGCTAAAAAATTCAGCTATCTCTGCTAATTTAAAGTTTTTAGTACCAAGACCAGTGGAGTCTGTTCCAATCACTTTATCATCTACATGCAGGTCATCATCCAGAGCATACGTGTTTATTCTTGGCATTATTTACTTTTAAATATATTTGTTGCTTTTTCTGTTGTGCGACCGCCAAAATAGGCTAAAACTACCGCCATCATTACTTTTTCAAATGTGTCATTCCAAGTTGCTCCAATATTAAATGGTATAGAATCAACACTATCTAATATACCAGCGAAACTAAAAATAACAATACACCACACTAAAACCAGCGGGCGTACGTTTTTTGAAAGCCAAGAATCAGAAGCGGAATCCGCTTTCCAACGAACGCTTATTGCTTCTATTTCTTTGTTCTGCTGATCAAAAATCAATTGTTGTAATTTAATCTTTTCTTCAGCGGGTATATCAGCTTTTGTAATAGCAGCTATTGCGTCTTTTGGGGATGTAATGCCCTCAAGAACGTTACCTAACGCTGGGTTTATTACATTAGCTGCGCCTAATAATAGTTTACCGACTGTAGTTTGATTAAATTTTTTCTTAGACATTATATATTTTTATTTTCTTACAGATCTTTTAACAGCCCGTGAAGCTTTTCTACCTGCTCGTCTTTCTTGTCTATCGTATTTTTTTCTAAGCCTCTGAGCTTTTTGAACGTTTCCAGCAGCAAGAGCAGCTTCACCTTTTTTTCTTGTTTTAGCTGATCTATCTGAAATTTTAGAAACTCTCTTAACAGACTTAGCACTAACTTGTGGAGCTTTTTTAGCTTGAGAAATTGGTTTAATTTCTGTAGAGGCCGTAGGCTTAGTGCTTACGCTTGTTGAAGCAGGCTTTACACTTGACACTTTTTTAACTGTTGTATCTCTGCTTGTTGGCCCAACGCCGTATGCTTTATTAATTTGATTTTGATAACGATTATATTCAGCACTTCCTTTTGTAGATTTATTTCTGCTAGATATAATACTATCTAAATTTGCGTTTTGGCTTTTAGCGTAGTTATAGGTACCTTTTTTGGGTGCTGTCGTTTGCGGAGCTTTAGGTGTAGATGGTGCAGATGAAGATTTTGAACCTTGTAGAAATCCTTTTCCAAATCCGAATGCCGCAGAAGCCGCTTTGCTAAAAATATTGTCCTGTGCTCCCGCCAGATGCCTTGCTCCTTCTATAGCACCGCTTGCGCCTCTTTTAACAATTTGACTTGCAATAGTTGACAGCCCCATGCTTCCTGGGGAAAATTTTGCAGGAGATTCAACCTGTAAATTTTTAATCTTAGGCTGAACTATACCGCCTTTTGTTGTTTTTGTTACTTTGGCCGTAATTGGAGTTGGCCCTACTTGTTTTCCCATTTTTATCTTTTTTTGTATTGGAACATTTTGTTTAAGGCATCTTTTCTTCCTTCACAACCGCATGGTATATTTAAGCCATTTGACACACGGTCAACCACGCTTTTTATGCCTGTAGCTTTTGTAAATCTTTCTACGGTATCGCCTAAACCTCTATCGTTTTTAAACATAATTAACATTTCCATCTACGGCGAGCTGCGCAGATTCTTTTCTTTGGTGTTTTACTGCAATTAATATTGTGCATTTTCATTTGGCCAGCTGACCTTTTACAATATGATGTACGTCTTTTACCGCCGCCCGGTTGAGGCGCTTTAAGGTTGCCTCCGGTTTCTTTATTATACGCTTTTCTCCCGGCTGCTGTCATACCTGCACCTTCTTTAGCTGAAAGAAAATGCCTTCCTTTGCCTTTCGTTGTTTTACGAAGCTTTTTAAACGGGGAGTTTGTTTGAACGTACATTATTTATAAGTCTTTTTGCCATAGCCCCCCATTTTAAATGGAGTCTTTTTATTGCCATAGCTCATTTTAGCAGGTGATCCGTCTTTGCTAATAACGCCTCTACCAATAAGAACATCCTTTTTAGTAATCTTGCCATCGCCAGACAAATCAGTTAATTTTTTAAGAGGAGCTTTTGTACTCATTTTTCTAAATTTGCCCATGTCATAGCGCATTGTTAGGGCTCCATCTGTTTTCTTTTCATCTTCGGATTTATCACTATTAGCAGTGCCACCTTGTTCCCGTGTTGTTTGTACTTCTGAAATATCAGCCTCACGCTGGCCTTTATAAAAATCTTGCCCAGCTGTTTTACCCTCTTCAGACATTCTTTTAAAGTTTTCGCTTTCTGCTTTAGCCTGAGCTATATTGCCTTTAGCTTGCTCTACTTTAGCAAGTCTTTTTTGCTCTTTAATATATTCTCTTTGAGCTTTCTTATCATTTGGGAACATGCCTTTAGCTTCCTGACGAGCAAGTTTAATTGAATCCCTTTTTTCTTTACGCCTTGCTTGTTTTCCGCCTCTTAAATCTTCCCTTGATTCATAAGCTCTTTTACCAGTACCTGTTACTTTTGTGTATATAGGTTTTTCTTCTTGTCTTTCAGATGGATCAGTACCTTTAGAGCCTTCATCTACAACTACATCCTCATAGTCGCTAGGAGCCTCAGTACCCTCTTCATCAGCCCATGTACATCCAGGCACTCCTCTTTTTCTGCTGCCATCAGGATTATAACATTTAGCTTCAAAATCAAGTGAAGCCTGAGTTCGTCTTCTTTCTGTTTTTGGAGCGGTTCCTTCAGAGCCAGGCGTTTCATAAGTAACCTGTTTTTTTGCTTTACCTTGTGGGTCTGCAACAATAACAGATTGCTTTTCAATTTCCTGTTGTAATTTTTCAGCAGCTGTTATTTTAAACGGACTGTATTTGCGCTTTAACGCACTAGTTATAGGTGTTGTTTTCATTCTTCTTCTGCTTTTTTAGAAATTTGTTTTCCAGCTTCTGTTATAGCGCCTCCTATTTGTGAAGCGGAACTGTCTTCATATTTTTCGTTACCTTGATCTAAAGCGGCTAAAGTTTTGTCACTTAATTTCATTGGTGACTTACATCGTTGTGTAATTGGTATTGCTTTCATATTATTTTGTTCTGTTATATGCTTCCGCTTCCCAAGGTAAGCCTTTTGCACCCTCATTCATTTGTGGCCCTCGCGGATATGTTTTACCTTTCCAGTAAACGTTTTTTTCATCGTAATTTAAATCGCCACGTCGCATTTGTTCATGATGAACGTTTTCATGCTCAATAGCTTCTTCTTTTTTAGCTTCACTAGCTTTCTTGTCTACAAATGTAGTTCCATCTCTGTTAGCTTCAGCAACAACTCCATCATCTAAATTTTTTTCAAACACTGGATGTGTGTATGATGAAAGCTCTTCGTTTATACCGAGTAATCTACCTATGCTGCTTCTTAGCTTAAATCCCATAATTATTCAAAAAATAACGGGTTCTTTTTTTCGGTCGGCGCGGGTTGTTGCTGCGATTGTTGCTGCGGTTTTTGCTCCCCTCCTTCGCTTTTCTTTTCTTTGCCTTTTCCAAGTGCACCTATAATTGCCGGGGCTGCTTTTACAGCAATTGCAGCAAGCGGCGCTAGCTTTGCTGGAGAAGAGTATTTATTTGTAGCCGTACATCGCTTTTTAGTAATAGGTATTGCTTTCATCTTTCAGGGTCTTTAATCATATCATCTATAGCTTTGTTATAGACTTTGTCTGTATATGTTTTGTTTTTAAAAAATTTGCTACGGCGGCTTGTTGGTAAATCTTCTTCACCTAGCATTATTCTGTATATTCGCATAATAAGATGCTTGCATTTAGGTGATGGTTGATATATTGTATATTTAGCAGTTGTTCTATTTCGTTCTCTCCAAACATCTATCCAGCCATCTTTTCTAAGCCTTTCCCATCTTTTACGATCCCAGGATAGTGTATATACCCCGTTAATAAAATCATTACGTGTAAACTGTTTTTTGCAATCTAAATATATCAATAACTCAAGATCAGCATCTCTTAAGCTATAAGTTTTACAGGCCCACTTTCTTATGAGCCTGTAATACTTTAATAATTGTAAGTTTCTAATATCATTAGGTTCAATCCTCATTCTACCAAAACTATATCTTGCACCTTAATAACGCTGTATAATATATCGTTATACTGTATGCCGTGCCCAGCATGCCGATCGTAAAAAACAATATCCCCGTCTTTTACGCCTTCAACAAGATTACCAGCTGAAATAACTTTGCCTTTTAGGTACCTAACGTCACTATCAGATTTATCAGTTAATTCTAAACCGCCAACCATTCGTGGGCCTTCTTTTATTTTTTCTATCACCAAATAATAATTAATTGCTTTCATCTAATCGAATATTATTAATTATACAATCTGCTGATATAATCGTGTTAACAACACTAACCGCATTTTTCAATGCTGTTTTAGTAACCATTGCAGGATCAATAATACCTGCTTTTATCATATTAACTGGTTTACCTGTTACAACATCACGACCCCACCCTTTTCTTTCTAAAGTTAGATTATCAGATAATCCTGCATTTTCAAGAATAGTTTGGTATGGCGACAATATAGAACTTAACAGTATCTCTTCGCCTTTATTTTTAGCTTTTACTTTTTGAGCAGCATTTAAAAGCGCAATGCCGCCGCCAGGTACTATACCCTCTTGCAACGCCGCTTTTACTGCATATATTGAATCCTCAACGCGGTCTTTCTTCTCTTTTAGCTCAATTTTAGAATCCGCTCCGACTTTTACGATTCCGACCGCGCCGTTTAACATTGCTAGTCTTTGCTGCAGTCGTTTCTTAAAGTACGGGTTAGATTCATTTTGAATCTTTTTTTGTATATCTTCTATACGTTCGTTAAAAGCAATACCTAGATCTCCAACTTGTAATACAGTTGTTTTGTCATCTGTTATAGCTTTTACCGCCTCACCTAAACAATCAGGCTGTATCATATCAAGATCATCGCCTAGTTCTTCATTGATTATCTTTGCGCCTGTTAAAAAAGCTAGATCTTCAATTGTATCTTGTTTCGTAGGTCCAAAGCCTGGCGTATCAATAATATTTACTTTTATATTACCTTTAACCTTATTTGTAATAAGCGCTGCATTTGGTTGTTGCTCAACCTGTGCAACTATAAGTAAGCTTCTATTTTGTTTAATTACGTACTCTAATACATTTTGTATCTTTCTTATATTATGTATGGGTGAAGATACAATAAGTATATAAGGGTTATCTAAAGCAGCGGTACCTTTGTCTTTGTCTGTTATAAGGTATCTTGATTTTAAACCGCATTCAAGTTGTACGCCGTCAACAAATTCAACGTATGTTTCGTTTGTATCGGACTCTTCCATTAATACAACACCGTCTTTACCGACTTTTGAAAAGGCTGCACCTATTTTTGAGCCTAGCTCTTTATCATTGTTGCAGCTTATAACCGCAACTTGTTCAAGCATATCACCTTGTATTGCTTTGGAGTATTTAGAAACGTACTCCATAACTTTTTCGCTTGCTGATAAAATTCCATTTTTTAAATCTCGTATAGATGTTTCGCCTTTATCTAATTCTTTATTTGCATTTTGCAATAGTGAATGGGCAAGGACGGTCGCTGTAGTTGTACCGTCACCTGCCTCTTTCACCGTGTTTTTAGCCGCTTCTTTTATAAGTGTCGCCCCGATGTTTTCAACTGGGTCCCTCAAGACTACGGATTCTGCAACCGTTACACCGTCTTTTGTTATGACCGGTTTTCCTAATGCATCTTCATATATAACGCACTTACCTGAAGCACCTAAAGTAGACTTCACAGCCTTTGCAAGCTTATCAACGCCTGCCATAATTTTAGATTTTCCCTCGTTACCGAACGAAAGATCTTTTACTATCTCACTTGGGTTATTAAATTCCATTAAATTATATTTATATTTTACTCAAATGTTTTGACCACTACTGGTCCTTTCGCAAATTCTAGTCGTTTATTATAATGCTCTAGTGAAGCATCTATCGCTGCTTCTGCACCTTCGACGGTTTCTCTTCGCGTTACGTCAACCCAATTGTTATCTTTATTTGGATTTAGGTATTCGGTTTGATAGTAACCATTTGGTAGTTGTACAATTCGCCAGTTTTTCTTATCGGTTAAATGTGTAAGAAACTGGACTTCTTCTTCGGTTATTTTTGGAGATGTAGATGCTCCCCAAGAATAGGTTCTATAATATAGTGTCATAGGTTTTGGTTTAAATTAATTATTGGTTTGCCCTTCCTGGGCCAGGTTTATTATACGAAATAGGTTAATTCAAATGCAACTGTAACTTTTCCATCGCCGGTTGAATTGTTTTCAAAATCAAATCCAGTTGCTGTGTCTGCTCCAGGGCTGCTAGATATAGTTTTATGGTCTATATATATTCTGCCGTTACTTTGCTGTAGATAGCATTGTATAACGTCATTACCATCTCCGTTAAATATATTATCTATATAACCTAAACTACCTGCATAAAATGCCTGCTGCGAGTTTGCCGCAAATGGTATACCAGTTATATAATCAAGAGTAGCAGTTGAGCTAGGCGTTGCGTGTTGAGCATCAATATATATTGTAAGCGTTACTTTTCTACCTATCTTAGTCCAATACCCTGTTTGAGCAGAAGCGCTTACGTTTGTACCATTAAGCACAGCAGCCCAAGTTCCTTCTTGATAGTCTGTAAGCTTAGAGTTTGTGCTTGCGGCACTAGCTCCGGTTGGTCCTGATGTAATAGAGAAGTCAATTGAGTTTCCATCTTCCTGCATTACTAAGTGACTATGCTTGTAAGAGTTTGATCTACCCCCTACATAAATATTGCCTTGCAGGTATAAGTTATTGTAATTTTCAGAGTTTACTGATGTTTGCTGATGTATTTCAATAGGTACGTTAAATGAAGCAAAACTAGTTCCTGATGCAGCGGTAGAGTAGTATTTTAATCCGGTTGATACCCATTCAATGACAAGCTGCGGCGATGGGTTTGAATTAGCTCCCTGAATATTGCTATCCCACCCGTCATGGCTACCTGTTATTCCTGTATATATACCAGATATTATGTCGAATCCAATGCGATGGCTTATTTCGTTTGTTGCAAATGGACTAGCTAGCAACGTTAAATTCGCACTGCTGCCTCCTGATGTTGCTGATCCGTGTTTTCCAATTATTATTTGGCCGGTGCTACCAGTAGCTGCGTAAGTATGTATTGCGCCGCCTACATCTAATGTGTACCCAGGAGCAGTTTGATTTATACCAACTCTAGGTTGGTTACCTTTTACTGTTAATGTGTTAGCATTAGTGCTGCCACTTATATGTATATCCTTAGGGGTGGACCCGTTACTTATTATAGCAAAATCATCAGTTGCGTATCCAGTTCCATTTATACCAGTATTTGGAGCTGATCCGTATTTTATAATACCATGGGTGGTACTGCCTATACCGGTAATTTGACCCATTTGAATATAATCTATATCTTCATTTGCACTTTGTGAAGCTATTTGGATTCCTTGAGTGTTATTATTATCTAGAGCACCTATTGTTACTCTTGATTTATTATGGTTTGCTCCCGTGTCTCCAATTACGAATTCGTTATATCCAGTAAGATCGTTTACTTGGTTAAACGGTATTGTTTGGCCGGTTGTTTTACTTATAACAACAACGTTATTAGATTCCCGTATACTTAGTGCTAGCCCTGTAGGAGCCTGATTATCTAAGTTAGAGCCGGTGTAAAATTGTATACCCCCCGTTGATGCAACAACCATATAGTCCGCAGATGTTCTTGGGGAAGCTAATATGCTGGCATTTGTGGTGGAAACTGAAGATAATAACAACGTAGCAGGCTTGTCAGCTGTCGTGTTGTTAATAGTATACATGTATTCATTACTGGGAGATAGCCCAATACTAAGTGTAAGAGGAGCGTCACCTGCACTCCCTTCAATAGTCTCTTTTAGTTCGCCTATTGTGAATGTTTTTGTATTGAGAGTTACCGCATCGGTTCCTATTAAATAGTCATCAATTGTGGCCGTAGTCTCTTTAGGGTAGGTCGTAGTATCAGAAATTCTAGGCATTATCCTTCTTTTTTAGTGCCTTGGCCATCATTGCCTCGGTTTTGTTCAACTGTTTCAAATCTTTTATCTTTGTGGTCATAATCTTTGCCACTTATATTTTTGCCAGCTTTTATCGCCGCTCTGCGCAACCTTTGGTTTTCAGCGCGTTTTCTTTTCCTTGCAGGTGAATTAGCATAGGCTAAATCCCTCGCTGCTTTTCGCCTTCTGGCGGTCGGTGATAAATTTTGTGTCATATCTTATTATATCACTTAGTATTCGAACTTTTTACATATCTCCTAATAATGATTGTAAGATATATATATGTTTTGGGTTACATATATAAATTATACGATATACACGCTAAACTAAAGCTAAATCTTTTTGCCAGCCCCCGTGCTCATTTTACGGTTGCAATCAGGGTTCCTAGGATTAGCGCAGCGGACTAGCTAACTATCGCGGACCAGGATCCTGTGCGGGATTCGGGGTTTTACGGTGCGGCAGCAGCGCAGCGCGCACAGCGTGCAT